>ENA-OUQP01000068-OUQP01000068.1-human-gut-metagenome-genome-assembly--contig:-NODE-68-length-110100-cov-16.092299_pt1 | contig 110100 bp, 108 predicted proteins | sample MGYA00237951_ERZ548836 | MGnify/ENA primary metagenome ERZ548836 (study PRJEB26490, sample SAMN05194702) | human gut metagenome | biome: terrestrial biome; feature: human-associated habitat...
TTCCCAAGAAGGCACTTTTACGTGCCCTTCGGGGAATTCGTTCATTTGCACATTCTAAAATTTTCCTACAGCAACCCATACTTCACCTTGATCCTCTGCAGTTTCTCCAGCAGCGGCTTCGCCCCGATCCACAAAAACAAGAAGGTTGAGCTTGCATGCACCAGATCGACCGGAACACCGGAGATATAGATCGCAAGCAGTCCGCTCCAGCTGAATTGATATACGCTCATAAACAGTGCCGCCGGGTTCATGATCCCGCCGTAGATCATAAAGGTGACCAGAAAGCCATATACGGACAGTTGCAGCCGTTTTGTCGGCAGGATCCGCAGTCGGTAGAGGATACCGGATAAAAATCCGATAAATCCCATGGCAAACATCTGCCATGGCGTCCAGGGGCCCTGACCGAACAGGAAGTTGCTGACCAGCATGGTCATCGATCCAACCAAAAAGCCAGCCTCTGCTCCAAAGGCGATTGCCGATATGATCACGATCGCGATGATCGGCTTAAAGCTCGGCGTCATAAAGAAAGCCGCTCTTCCGGCAGTGGCCAGTGCGATCATGGTTGCCAGGACAACCAGTTCTCTGACTTCCGGTTTTCTTCCTTCAAATGCCATAAAAAACGGCAGCAATGCATAAAGCACGATCACCAGGCTGATCAGATAATATTTTCTCGGACCAAACACTCGATCGATCCAGTCTGCCAGTGCACTTTGATCTGTCAGCCAGAATCCGGCTGCAATGGTAAGAGGGATTGCCACCAGAAGCAAAAACAGACTGACTCTGGTCCGTTTTGACAGGCGTTTCTTTTCCTGTTGTTTATAGCCTTCGGTGTCTGCCTCAAACATATCATCATCAATCACAACATCACCGGCTCCGCCTTCGCCCATCAGATCTTTGGCAAAATCTGCGATTGCTTTTGTCTTTTTGCCTTTTGGCACGAAGGTGCGTTTCAGCTTCGCTGCGATCGTATCTTCCTCTGCTTCCGGCGATTCATAAAACTGCTTCAGAAATTCTTTTGTTTCCTGTTCTCTTTCCATATTCCCGGCCTGTACTCCCTGTATCTTCTCATTTTTCATCTTTTTTTGCATATCACACACACCTGCTGTCATCCAAAAGAGCTTCCGCAACATCTGCTGCCGTCACTGCCATCGGAAAATATTTACGTGCCATCCTGTTTGCCGCTGTCGTATAGAAGTTATTTCCGGCAAAGAAAGATTTTGGTGTACCGCTCGCCGCAATATTTCCGTCAAAGAACAGACCGCAGCGGTCCGCATAAGATGCACAGAACTCGATATCATGTGAAATCATAAAAATAGTTACACCCTGCTTTTTCAGAAGATCCAGAATTTCTGCAAACTCTTTCTTAAAATAACTGTCCAGGCCTTTGGTCGGTTCGTCCATCAGAAGAAGTTTCGGGCGCAGCAGCAGAATTTTTGCAAGTGCCAGTCTCTGCTGTTCCCCGCCGCTCAAATCATATGGATGACGGTGCAGCAGTCCTTCTAAATGCGTTACTTTGACGATTCCTTCCACTGCCTCGCATTTTTCCATGGCAAGGTGATACTCTTCATTTTTCTTTTCTTTTGTTCCGCCCACCATCTCGAACAGTTCCAGCTCCACCGTCTTTTTTACAAACAGAGACTGCGGATTCTGCGGCAGAACCCCCAAAAAGCCACGAAACAGCTCCTTTTCACTGTAACGGCGGATATCTTTTCCTTCCAGCAGCACTTTGCCGCGGTATGGCTTTCGAAGCCGGCTGATGATTGAAAGCGTCGTTGATTTTCCGGTTCCATTTCCTCCGAGCAATGCAAAAAACTCTCCTCGCTTCAGTGAGAGATTGAGTCCTTTTACAACATCCGGCTGGTCTTTGTCATAACGGAACCAGATATCTTTCGCCTCCAGAATGATTTCTTCTTTCGCCAACTTTTCTTTCGCATCTTTTCCGAAAAATTCTGCCTCCTGCGGCCGGATCTGTTTTTCTTTGCAGATCGCATTCAGCCAGTTTCTTCCGTCCCGGACTGTGATCGGACACTCCATATGCTTTCCGGAATTTACTTTTGCATAAATCTGCATCGGAACCGGCATTGCCAGAAACATTTCGTGGTTCTGTTTTTTTAATTCTTCCCCGATCTCTTCCGGTGTTCCCATGCACAGTACTTCTCCGCCCTCCATCACGACAACACGGTCTGCTGCCGGAAATACTTCTTCCAGGCGGTGCTCTGTCAACAGGATCGTTGTACCGAGATCTCGGTTGATCTTCTTTACTGTTCCCAGGAAATCGGACGCAGCGATCGGATCGAGCTGTGAAGTCGGCTCATCCAGAATCAGAATATCCGGATGCATAGCCATAATGGAAGCCAGATTCAGAAGCTGTTTCTGACCGCCTGATAATTCTGCCACATTTTTATAAAACCAGTCCTGGATTCCAAAATAACTTGCCATTTCTGCCACACGGATACGGATCTCTGCACTTTTGTATCCAAGACTCTCCAGTCCAAATGCCAACTCATGCCACACTTTGTCTGTCACGATCTGATTGTCCGGGTTTTGCAGAACGTAACCGATTCTCTGACTCTGTTCCCTGCCTGTCATCTCATGCAGATTTTTTCCGTCAAAAAGAATTTCTCCTTTTCGTTTTCCGTTCGGTGTCAGCGGTGTCTTCATATGTTTTAACAGCGTACTTTTTCCGCATCCGCTTTTGCCGCACAGCACCAGAAATTCTCCTTCTTTTATCTGAAAGGAAATGTGGTTCAGTGCTCTTTTTTCTTCTTCCGGATAAGCAAAACAGAGATCTTTGATCTCCAGGATCGAACCTGGTCCATCTGTCTGGCTTTCTATACTATTATCAATATGATTGATATTCTTCTTATCACTTTTGCTGCTGTTTTGTTTCGTTTCTTTTCCCATCGATTCTGACATCGCCTATCTCCTTTTTCTAATCCTGTACTTCCCACAGGCGATAATTGGCCTGCTCTGCTTTTTCTACCTGTTTACGTCTCTGTTTCCACTGATATCGATCCCAGAGTTCCAGCACCACCGGAAGCACGGAGAAGAGCAAAAATGCCAGATATACCAGCAGGCTTCCTGCTGTCAGAGGAATTCCCTTTACAATAATTTTCGGGTTATACTGACAGAACGTATAGCCTTTTGAAAATCCAAACAGCGTCAGTGCGAAACTTGCTCCCATAAACAAAAGGCAGAGCATGTCACGTTTATCAAATCGATACAGAGAAAATGCCGTTCTTCCTTTTTCACCGTAACCGCGGCATTTCATAGAATCTGAAGTCTCGATCGCATTTTCCAGTGCCCAGGTTACCAGAATGGAAAATATCGTGATCCCATGTTTCGCACGCTTTACCAGACTGCCGTTTTCGGTACTTCGTCCGATGCATTTCTGACCATCTGATATCACACCTGCCTCTCTGATAAATTTCGGGACAAAACGCAGACACATCGAAAGCACCAGGGACAGTGCCGGTATGATCTTTCCGAACAGATAGATAAACTTGTCCGATGTCATTACGATCGTATAACAGGAAAACCAGATCATCGTACACACCAGCATCATCGCCATCACCAGACCATACACACAGCTCTCCAGTGTAAACGGATTGCCATTGTGCAGATAACCGATGATCGTCACACCATAGTGGTTGAACATCGGATTCATCAGTGCCACGATCAGCATCATCGGTATCGAAAAGATCAGATTAAATTTAACTGTTTTTTTCCATCCTTTCAGCAAAACGGAATATGCAATTCCTCCAAACAGCGAAATTGCCAGAATGACCGGATGAACAACAAATACTGTCACTCCGATCACTCCGACAAAATAAAGCATGTTCAGAAGCGGATGGTATGTAGAAAATGTATCTTTCATATTTACCTCCGGCATCTGCCCTCTAATACATAGAATTATCGCCTACATCTTTTCCGAGATTGCAGGTATATACCCAGCAGATCTCATCACCTGCATTTACGGTATATTTGCTGCATCCGTAGTTTGGATACCAGCCATTGACGCTGAACATCCATCCGGAAAGTTCTCCGCAGTCAAATTCATACAGATTGTTGACGCCTTCTACATAAGCAGAATTATAGGCCGGTGTGAAGCTGGATTCCATCTGGATACCCGCTTCTTTGCAGACACGCTGCAGTACATCATGCACAGATTCGCCTTCGGTAAATTCTACTTCCGTCGGTGCCAAAATCCAGCCATCGGACGGAACAAACTCTGCCTTGCTGCTCTTTAAATTGTCCATATTGTCCAGAATCGTTGCACAACTGATGGAAATCGTACAGGTATTGGAAGCTGATGCAGTATCTTCCTGATCAGCTGCATCGCCGCCCGGATCCTTAGCATCTGCTTTCTGTCCGTTTTCTTTTTTATCATTTCCGGCATCCTGACCGGCATTGTTGTTTTCTTCCGCCGGATTTTCACCATTTTCATCGGCTGCATTTTCACTTACATCAGCATCCGCACTGTCTGTACCATTTTCTGATTCTTCCTGTGTTTCCTGGCTCTGCTCTTTTCCGTCTTTCTTTTTGGAACTCTGATTTGCTGCATCTGCTCCTTTATTCTGCTCTTCCGTGACACCGCCGATCACATAGCAGTCTCCGTCAAGAGAAGTTACCGTCATCACAAGTGTCGTACTTTCTTTGTCATTTGTCACCGTTACGTCACTCATTTTGGCCAGCTTGCCGTCCTGTTCTTTGACAAGATAAGCGGCATTGGATTCCCAGCTCTGCGGCAGAGTCACTTCCAGTGTCGGCACACAGATCACTCCTTTGCCGTGCATCGTCATCTGCATGGCATCGTTTGCATCGTTTGCCTGTTTCTTGATCTCCTCTAAATTTTCCTGTGTAAAATCTATCTTCAGATTCTGATCTTCCGGATTCTGGATTTTGGCACAGTCATAAGTCCAGACATAGGTTATTCCATCTTCAGTTGTTCCTTTAAACTGAACCTTCTGCTCTTTGCCGGCCACGCTCTGGAACTGCTCTTTTGTGATGATACCATCGGCCGGGATATCATTCATCTCGGCCAGTGCTTTACCTGAAGTTGTTCCTGCGGTCTGCTCCTTTTCTGTTCCTTTTGCACATCCTGCCGTCAGCATCAGGATCACACACAGAAAAAGTGCTGCTATACTTTTTATATTTTTCTTTGTTTTCATCTTAGTCTTCTTCCTTTCTTTTTGCGATAGATTCCAAATGCCAGTGCCTCCAAAACAATGACAAGTGCTGCTCCGGACAATACTGCCGGTGCCATTGTTCTAACCTGTGTTTTCGGATCATTCTCCGCAGACTGTGTCACAGTCTCTGCTTCTGCTTTGCCGTCTGCTGTCAGCTCCGGCACATAGTCTTCTCCGTCAAAACTCCATCCGGAATCTTCGCTCTCTTTTTTGTTCTTTTTCTTTTTTGTTGTTGCTTTCTTCTTTTTAACTGTGCTGCTGCTTTTTTCCGTGGATGTGCTTGTTTTCTTTACAGACGGAAGTGTTTTTGTCTGCCCGGACGGTCTTTTTGCAGCATTTTGAGAGCCTGTCTGCTTCTTTTCACTCTCCGTATTCTTTTTTTCCGTCTCTTTTTTACTGTTCTTATTTTTCTTATCGTCTTTTTTCTTGTGATCTGTTTTGTGATCTTTTTTATTATTGTTTTTCTTTTCGGTTTCTTCCTGTTTTTTTGTTTCGTCTGTCCCGCCATTCTGGGATGTCTCCACCTTTTTTCCAGGTGTCAGCTCTATATCGTGCATATCATAAATAAAACTGCGTCCGTCCAGCAAACGTTGGTATGCAACCGTCGCATAAAAGCCTTGCTCTGTTGCCATACCGTCAAGCATACCGCCGATACCGCCGCCATTGTTTCCGGCATTTGCCGCAACATGCATAAATCCGCCTTCCGGAAGATAGTATTGGAATAATCCATAAAGCGGACTTTTCCCGTTTTTCAGAAAACGTGCATCCTTGCTTCCGTCAATGCCTAGTCCGGAAAGTGCCACCAGAATCTGTGCCACACTCTCGGAAGTCTCAACTCCCTGCGTGCCAAACCCGCCGCTTTCCAGCTGATTTTTCGAAATCCACGCAAGTCCTCTTTCAACCGCAGCATTTACATCTGTGCGTTTTCCATAATAAAAGGAAAGTGCCTGCAATGCCATACCGGTCATGTCAGCGTCTCCCTGACCACCTGCCAGATTCCATCCGCCATCCTCACACTGCGCTCCCAGAACTGCCTGAAGCAGCATTTCTTCCGTATTCTGCACCGCCACCTCTTTGTTTTTGGGAATAGAATAAGACGGATGGCAGTTCAGTGCGATCAGTGCCCAGATTGGTCCATTGATTCCCTGCATACGGACATTCTCATAGTCTGAAAGATAGTCGAATAAATTGTGTCCTCCGACATTCTGTGCATCGATGCCGATGGAAGTCAGTGCCATGATCAGCTTTGAATAGTCAGAATATTTTGTTCTCGTAAGTTTCCAGTTTTTCTGTTCACAATAAGCATACACATTCTGATAAAAGGTTGCTGTATAAGACCATGGAACATATAATCCGCTTCTTTGCAGTCCGATCACATTCCAGATACTGCTGAAATCCGGATTGGCATCTTTTGTCAGAAGATAATTTCTCACAGAAGAAAGCACCGTACTTCGCTCCGCCGGAAGATTCTCCCCACCTGGATTCGTTTCTGTCTCTTTTTCGGATTCAGACTCTTTCTGGGATTCGCTTTGCTTCTCACTCTCCGTTTCTTTTTGTGACTCGCTCTGCTTTTCGCTTTCCGTTTCTTTCTGGGATTCGCTTTGCTTTTCGCTCTCCGTTTCTTTCTGCGATTCGGTTTGCTTTTCGCTCTCTGTTTCTTTCTGTGATTCACTCTGCTTTTCGCTTTCTGTCTCTTTCTGAGATTCACTTTCCTTCTGCGATTCGCTTTGCTTTTCGTTTTCTGTTTCTGCCTGCTGGCATATCTCATCTGTCTTTGCATAAGAAACACCAAGAGAAGAAGAGAGCAGTACCGCAGCCACAAGCATATAAGCTATTCTTCTTTTTTTATTTTTCACTCTGTTTCTCAAAGTTTTTCTCATCCTTTCTTTCGTTTCCTCCGGTCCCTTTTTCACTGACCGGAACATAAAGATACATTTTCTGACTGGTATACCATTCAAAGGTAAGCCTCTGCAAAGACAGCTCATCTCTGTGTTCCCGAATCCAGCCATACAGCACACATCTTGCAAACATACGCACCGTCTCCGGAAGATTTTCCATATCGTTCTCCTGATCTGACTCAAAAACAGCATATCTTCCGGCTGCGATCGTTACCTGAAAAGCATCTTCCGGAAGATTGTCAAAGGACTCTACGATCGGTCCCAGAATATATTCAATATTTTCCTTTTCCTGATACCACAATGCAATCTTATCTCTTCCTTTTTCTTCTCCTGTCAATGCATTCAGTTTCCGGTACTGCGGAGAATGCTCATCCAGCCAGAATGCCAGCTGTGCCGGAATATCTGCCTCCCGCCGATTGGCAATGATGGTCCATCCGGCCATCTTGATCTCATCCATATCTATATATGAAATTTTGATTTTATCTTTATATTCAGAATAATAGCGGTCCAGATTGACAACCTTTGCTCCTGCTCTGGCGTATTTCGCCGGACTTGTATAAAACACTCTGCGAAATGCTTTGTCAAACCCGTTTCTCGAACAGAACCCATATTCTTTTCCAACTTCCGCCGGTAGTTTTCCTTCTCTGAGTGCTTTTGCAGCAAACTGTACTTTTCGCTGTGTGATATAAGTGATCGGTCCCATTCCAAAGACATCCTGAAACTCCTTGCGAAAATGATCCTTTGAATAATGAAACTCTTTTGCAAGCTGCTCTGCGGTCAGCTCTTCTTTCATATGCTCATCTATGTAGCGAATCCACTCTTCATTTCGAAATTCTTCCTTATAATATTTTTCCGGCGTCATACCATATTCTTCATGAAAAGCTCTGCTGAATCTGCTGCTGCTTTTAAATGCATACTGTCTGGCCACTGTCTCCGGTTTTTTCCCTTTTTTCAGTTCCTGTGCTGCAAAATATAATTTTCGCCTGCGTATATAATCATTTAATTTTATATCATAATAAATCTGAAACACATTGCGAAAATGACGTTCGGAATACCCAAATACAGTCGCAAGATTTTTGGCCGTCAGTTCCTCCTTAATATGTTCATCTATATAATCGATCCATTCATTCAGACCATATATTTTTCTTTCCTGTTTTGTAGATTTTATCTTATAATTTTCCTGTATCCTCTTTTGCAGAGGCATATAAACATAATATTTTCCATTTTCATACGAAATAAAATAAATTTTATTCTGGTCATACCATATCTGATTTTCTGTTTCCCAGTCACACAGGGCATATTTCAGTACCATTTTCAGCATGCTTTCTGCCGCTCTTCCTGTGAAATTTTCTTGCCAGGTAAATACAGCATAATCCGAAGCCTCCAGTACCACTTCAAATGTTTCTCTTTCCCCTCTTTCTTTTCCTTCGTTCTTTGACTGCTCTCTTCCTGAAAGAAAGTGAAACCGATATTCACTGTCATGCCACCAGAACAGCATTCTCTCTTCTGTACTGGTTCTCTTTCTCCAGTTGTCTTTGGCATGTTCTTCAACCTTTTCCATGGCTGCCTCTAAGAAGGAACCTTTTGGGGATTTTTCTGTTTCGGACAGGATGGACTCTGCCACTATTTTCTGTTCTCTTCTTCGAACAAAACAAATTTCTGTATTTTCCTTATCTATGACTCGTTCATATGGTATTTTGCCCTTTCCCTGATAGGCTCTGATCTTCTCTATATCCCATTCTTCTAAACTTTTTTCAAAAAACAGATCAAACAGGTAAGAAAGCTGTATCGGAGCATATGCCATTCTTCCTGCCAGATCTTCCATGGTAATATCCTGATCCGGATGATTCTGTATATAAATTATACATTTCTGCATTTCACCATACAGTCTGCCGCCTGCATCCTGAAACGATACCTGTGCCATATCTATTTATCCTTATCTTTTGATTTTACGTCATGTATAATTGCCTGTCAAAACCTATATATTTTTGGCATAAATCGTTACACATTTTCTTATTGTATGTTATCAATCCAAGGATGTCAAACTCCATCTGCAATTCCTGCCTTGTCTTTAAATGCCAGAATCTCCCTGCTTTGGAAATTCTGGCATTACATTTACAAGCTCTTTTTCCTATTATAGCACAAGCTTTTTCCTTTTTTCCAACCAGAAGGGGCTATTTTGTCGATTTTTGCATAGTTTCTCACTGCCGCAACAAAAAAGACCCCTGAAACCTCAGATTATCTCCGAAGTTCCAGGAGTCCTAATTTACGCGTGGACTATGACCTGATCAAATCAGGTTCGTTTATGTTTCAGGACATTTATCTGCCCTGTGACACATCTCAAATTATGCGTTCTTCTGAGCGATTGCTGCCTGAGCTGCTGCCAGACGAGCGATCGGTACACGGAACGGTGAGCAGGATACATAGTCAAGACCGATGCTGTTGCAGAATTCTACAGAGCTTGGATCTCCACCATGCTCGCCGCAGATACCTACGTGCAGTTTCGGATTAACCGGTTTTCCTAATTCGATAGCCATCTTCATCAGTTTGCCAACGCCAACCTGATCCAGTTTTGCAAACGGATCGTTTTCGAAGATCTTAGCATCGTAGTAAGCATCCAGGAATTTACCAGCGTCATCACGAGAGAAGCCATATGTCATCTGAGTCAGGTCGTTTGTACCGAAGCAGAAGAAGTCAGCTTCTTTTGCGATATCATCAGCTGTCAGTGCTGCTCTCGGGATCTCGATCATAGTACCTACTTCGTACTGCAGATCACTTCCTGCTGCTGCGATCTCAGCGTCTGCTGTCTCAACAACGAATTTCTTAACGTATTTCAGCTCTTTGATGTCACCAACCAGTGGGATCATGATTTCCGGTTTCACTGCCCAGTCTGGATGAGCTTTCTTTACATTGATAGCTGCACGGATAACAGCTGTTGTCTGCATTTTAGCGATTTCCGGATAAGTAACTGCCAGACGGCATCCACGATGACCCATCATCGGGTTGAACTCGTGCAGGCTGTCGATGATAGCTTTGATCTGCTCAACAGTCTTGCCCTGTGCGTCAGCCAGTTTCTTGATGTCCTCTTCTTCTGTCGGAACGAACTCATGCAGAGGCGGATCCAGGAAACGGATGGTAACTGGGTTACCTTCCAGTGCTTCATACAGTTTTTCGAAGTCGCCCTGCTGTTCCGGAAGGATCTTAGCCAGTGCAGCTTCTCTTTCTTCTACAGTTTCAGAGCAGATCATTTCACGGAATGCATCAATTCTGTTGCCTTCGAAGAACATATGCTCTGTACGGCAAAGACCGATACCTTCTGCACCCAGCTCACGTGCTTTTTTAGCATCTGCCGGTGTGTCTGCGTTTGTACGAACTTTCATAGTTCTGAATTTATCAGCCCATCCCATGATTCTTCCGAATTCGCCAGCGATTGTTGCCGGTACGGTCGGGATGATGCCGTCATAGATATTACCTGTGGAACCATCCAGGGAAATGCAATCACCTTCGTGATATTCTTTTCCTGCCAGTGTAAATTTCTTGTTTGCTTCGTCCATAGTGATGTCGCCGCATCCGGATACACAGCATGTACCCATACCACGAGCTACTACAGCAGCATGAGATGTCATACCACCACGAACTGTCAGGATACCCTGTGCAGATTTCATACCTGTGATGTCTTCCGGTGATGTCTCAAGACGTACCAGAACAACTTTTTCTCCTCTTGCAGCCCATTCTACAGCATCATCAGCTGTGAATACGATCTTACCGCAAGCAGCTCCCGGTGAAGCACCCAGTGCTTTTGCCAGTGGTTCAGCAGCTTTCAGTGCAGCAGCATCGAACTGTGGATGCAGCAGAGAATCCAGGTTACGTGGGTCGATCATTGCTACAGCTTCTTCTTCTGTTCTCATACCCTCATCTACCAAGTCACAAGCGATCTTCAGAGCAGCTTTTGCAGTTCTCTTACCATTACGTGTCTGCAGCATGTACAGTTTACCATGTTCTACTGTGAACTCCATATCCTGCATATCTCTGTAGTGTTTTTCCAGAGTTTCGCATACGTTCTTGAACTGTACGAATGCTTCAGGGAATTTCTCTTCCATTTCGGAAATGTGCATAGGTGTACGAACACCAGCAACTACGTCTTCACCCTGTGCGTTTGTCAGGAATTCACCAAACAGACCATTTTCTCCTGTAGCCGGGTCACGTGTAAATGCAACACCTGTACCGCAGTCATCACCCATGTTACCAAATGCCATCATCTGTACGTTTACAGCGGTTCCCCATGAATATGGGATATCGTTGTCACGACGATATACATTTGCTCTTGGGTTATCCCATGAACGGAATACAGCTTTGATAGCTTCCATCAGCTGTTCCTTCGGATCTGTCGGGAAGTCTTTACCGATCTTCTCTTTGTATTCAGCTTTGAACTGTTCAGCCAGGTTTTTAAGATCATCAGCATTCAGGTCTACGTCCTGTTTCACGCCTTTTTCTTCTTTCATCTTGTCGATCAGCTCTTCGAAGTATTTTTTACCTACTTCCATAACTACGTCTGAGAACATCTGGATAAATCTTCTATAGCAGTCCCAAGCCCAACGTGGATTGCCGGATGCCTGTGCCAGTGTCTCAACAACTTCTTCATTCAGACCTAAGTTCAGGATCGTGTCCATCATACCAGGCATGGAAGCTCTTGCTCCGGAACGAACGGAAACCAGAAGCGGATTCTCTTTATCTCCGAACTTTTTGCCTGTAATGCCTTCCATTTTATCGATCGCTTCCATGATCTGTCCCATGATTTCGTCGTTGATCTTTCTGCCATCTTCATAGTACTGTGTACAAGCTTCTGTTGTGATTGTGAAGCCCTGTGGTACCGGCAGACCAAGGTTGGTCATTTCAGCAAGGTTGGCACCTTTTCCACCCAGCAGGTTTCTCATGGTGGCGTCGCCTTCCTTGAACATATAAACCCATTTTGTTGCCATTGTGTTATTTCCTCCTCAAAAGTAATTGTATACAGTTCAGTCAGAACTTTTTAACTTTCATACAGTAATATTCTAACATAAATCTGTTCTCAGTCAAGCTATTGTCCACAAAAAAAGAAGTTTTTTTGTTATTTTTTCAGAACAAGATGCTGTGGAAGACCATTTACCATAAATGGCGGATAATCTCCCTGGATCAGCGGTTCAATGTAATTGATAAATTCTTCTGTCACATAATCTGCTGTTTCGTTGAGCCATGCTCTCGGAACCGTTTTTTCGTTGTTTGCGATCTTGTGAACATCATAAATGCCAGCCGCACTCATGTACGGATCGTCGGATACGCGGTCAATAACGACCATCTTGCCGCTGTCTCCTTCATCTGCTGCTTTGACGGCTGCACCGCCTACCATAAACGCTTCGTTGATATCCACACGGGATGCCATATGGGAAGCACTTCGCTGAAGGGTGGAAAATTCGACTGCCCTTGTCTTGCATCCGATCTCTGCTCCCAGGAAATTCGCCAGATATGCGGCCGTTCCGGTCAGCTGCTTGTGTCCAAATGCATCCACATAATCTCCGCCGCCGGAAAGTTCACACACATAACGTCCGTCCGGGAGTTTGATTCCCTCAGACACCGCTACGATGATGGATTTTTTCTCTTTGAGCAGATCTTTGATCTTTGAAAGGAATGCATCGATATCAAACGGCACTTCCGGCAGATAAATAAGATCCGGGCCTTCGCATTCTTCCGTTTTGGCAAGTGCGGTCGCCCCTGTCAGCCATCCGGCATTCCTTCCCATTACCTCAATGATCGTGATCATCTCTTTTTTGTAGGTGAGTCCCAGTGCATCGCGGATCACTTCTTTTGTCGATGCTCCGATGTATTTGGCTGCACTTCCAAATCCCGGCGTGTGGTCAGTCAGTGCAAGATCGTTGTCGATTGTCTTTGGCACACCTAAAAATTTCTGTTTATGACCTTTGACAATCGCATAATCCGAAAGTTTTTTGATCGTGTCCATGGAGTCATTGCCGCCGATGTAGATAAATGCCTCGATCTCCAGCTTGTCCAGGATACCGAAAATTTTCTCATAAATCTCCATGTCCTCATGGATCTCCGGAAGTTTGTAACGGCAGGAACCAAGAAATGCCGAAGGTGTCCTCTTCAGCAGCTCGATATCCATATCCGAATGAATCTGCGTGGAAAGATCCACGTACTGCTCATCCAGAAATCCCTGGATGCCGTGAAGCATACCGTATACTTTGTCAAAACCACGTTCAATCGCTGTCTTGTAAACCCCCGCAAGGCTGGAATTGATAACCGAAGTCGGCCCGCCTGACTGTCCTACAATAATGTTTCGCATTCCCATAACACAAATCCTCCTTAATACTTTATTCCGGTGCAGGCATATCATATTTCCGTCTTCTGACCCCGGCCGATGCCTGCGGATTGCTCCGTTACAAAGTAACTCCCGCAATTCTATAAATCATTATAACATAAAAGCAGAAAGACTCACAAGGTTCTTTCTGCTTTTTGTATAGTTTATTCTATTTTACTTATGCATTTTTGTGTATTTCGTACAGTTTTCAGGCAATTCTTGTCAGAATTGCTGCTCGCTTCTTAGTATGCCAGCTTTTCTTCGAAATAGGCTGCCAGATCTTCGATCTTGATACGCTCCTGCTCCATGGTGTCACGGTCACGTACGGTAACTGCTCCGTCTTCTTCAGAATCAAAGTCGTAGGTTACACAGAACGGTGTACCGATCTCATCCTGTCTGCGGTAACGTTTTCCGATGTTTCCGCGGTCATCGTATTCACAGTTCCATTTCTTTGAGAGCTGTTCAAATACTTTTGTCGCACCTTCGTTCAATTTTTTTGACAGAGGCAGAACACCGATCTTAACCGGTGCCAGTGCCGGATGGAAATGCAGAACGGTACGCATATCGCCGCCTTCCAGCTCTTCTTCGTCATAAGCACTGCACAGAAATGCCAGAACCACACGGTCTGCACCAAGAGAAGGCTCGATAACATACGGAATGTATTTTTCTTTCTTCTCATCATCAAAATAGCTCATATCCTGGCCGGATACATTCTGATGCTGTGTCAGGTCATAGTCGGTACGGTCTGCGATACCCCACAGCTCGCCCCATCCAAACGGGAAGAGGAACTCGATGTCGGTTGTACCTTTGCTGTAGAAGCACAGTTCTTCCGGTGAATGGTCACGTGCTCTCATCTCGTCTTCTTTCATGCCCAGATTCTTCAGCCAGTCGATGCAGAATGCTCTCCAGTACTGGAACCAGTCAAGGTCGGTACCCGGCTCACAGAAGAACTCCAGCTCCATCTGCTCAAACTCTCTGGTACGGAATGTGAAGTTACCCGGTGTGATCTCGTTACGGAATGATTTACCGATCTGTCCGATACCAAACGGGATTTTCTTTCTGGATGTTCTCTGTACGTTTTTAAAGTTTACAAAGATACCCTGTGCTGTTTCCGGTCTTAAGTATACCGTATTCTTTGCATCTTCTGTTACACCCTGGAATGTCTTGAACATCAGGTTGAACTGGCGGATATCGGTAAAATTATGTTTTCCGCAGGTCGGACATGGAATCTGATGCTCTTCGATGAAATCACGCATCTGTTCCTGTGTCCATCCATCGACAGAGCCTTCCAGTGCAATGTCTTTCTCATCGCAGAAATCTTCGATCAGCTTATCTGCACGGAAACGCTCATGACATTCTTTACAGTCCATCAGCGGATCAGAAAAGCCTCCGAGATGTCCGGATGCTACCCAGGTCTGCGGATTCATCAGAATCGCACAGTCAACACCTACGTTGTATGGATTTTCTGTGATGAATTTCTTCCACCATGCCTGTTTTACATTGTTCTTCAGCTCTACACCAAGATTACCGTAATCCCAGGTATTTGCCAGACCTCCGTAAATCTCAGAACCCGGATATACAAAACCTCTGGATTTTGCCAGTGCCACGATCTTGTCCATTGTTTTTTCCATTTGTCTCCTCCTGTCGGCCGTCTCTGCGGCATATGCATATATTGAAAGAAGCCGTTTATGTTTACTTCTTTGCTCGCTGTTTATCGTGTTATATCAAAATGTGCTGCCCTGAAAATACTTCTGTGCAGACATATTGTGATCTCAGACTTTTCCCTGACATCATTCGTATATGACAAATGTCAGTGTATGTTTTACTTCTTCTGCGTCATCTGCGGTATCGGAAGCTTCGTTTCCTGCTGCGGACTTACTTTTGGATTCTACTTCAAACTGGCCTTTCTCCGCATTGCCATCGGATTTTGATCCGCCGTCTGTGCTCTCACTTTCCGATGCTGTCTCCGTCTCGGATTCTGCTGCCTTTTCCCGCTCTTCTGAAATGCTGGTTGCCGTCTTTTTTCCGGTGACAACTGCATCCGTCGTAACGTAAAGGATCTTGCCCGGAACTTCGATATCCATCTCTTCCGAACAGATTACAACGTTGTAGTTCAGACCGCCCAAAATATCGGATCTTGTCACACTTCCTGTAACTTTTCCGTTTTCCACTTTCTGAAATTCATCCGGGAATTCGTACTTCTGATCGTATGCTCCCTGCAGGTCTCCCGTATAAAAGGTCACATTGTTGAAATCCTGATAATCCCTGGAAGCCGCATAGTTCATATACAGCTCTGCTTTTCCGTCTGTGACGTTAAATTTTTTGACAACGATCGGATCACCTTCCTGTGACTGATTGTACGCACTCACAGAATCATCGATCGTCTGCTTCAGCTCATCCTCGCTGTAGTAGGATTTGTCCAGCGTGTCGATCACCGCCGCCTGTACACTGCCGTCCCGTTTCACTTTTACTGCATTGTGCTCTGCCTGAAACTGACTGCAGCCGCCAAGACATCCAGTTATCAGGATGACTGCCAGAATTCCCTTCCATTTCTTCATAATATTCCCCATCCAGACACAGCAAAATCTCCTTCGCTGCCCTGCCTTTCCTGAAACTTACCATATACCCTTCTGTAGATAAAGTACAGAATACGCCACCTGTTCGCGTGGCATTTTTCATCATACCATTATTGACCGTCCTTGTAAAGAGCGTTTCTGGTATGCCGCATGATCTCCAGAATCTCCAGAGATTTGAAATCCCGGTCTATGTAACGCCTCCGGAATTTCTCAACCAGACTGATAAACTCTTTCTTTACCTGTGTTGATAGTGCAAAGGCAAAGAGGCGTTCGACCGGCGTACTGATCACATATTGCATCGTATAGATCGTTGATTCCAGAACCGGTGTGCTCCTTTGTACTTTTGAGACACAGCTGCGGCACAGTACGCTGTTCTTATCTGTAAGGAAGGCACAAAGATCATGCTTTGCTCCACATACTGCACACTCGAACACCTGCGGATATTCTCCGCCTGCCGCCATCATACGCAGTTCAAAGGCATAACGGATCAGTTCCCGGTCCAGTTTTTGATTGAGCACTGCACGCAGTGCCCCGTAGAGCAGCTGGATGATCTGTGTGCCGTCATCGTTCTCTCTGGCATAATAATCGGCAAACTCCAGAAAATAGCTTCCATAGCAGGCAGCCTCCACATCTTCTGTGATCTCCCGGAAATAATTTCGAATCTCTGTCTGCACAAGCTGATAGGCAGTCCTTGCTTCTTTTACATAAAAGGTTCCAAAAGCAAAGGTGTTTGCGGCAGCCAGAAAGGGATTGCCCGGTCTTCTGGCTCCTCTTGCAAATACAGTCACCTTTCCCCGCTCTCTTGTCAGCAGCACCAGCCGTTTATCTGATTCTCCGATCGGTGCCGCTATAAGCACAATCCCTGTCAGTGCAATTTTATCATCCATATATTCTCTCATATTCTTACAGTCCCGTCAGCAAATGCTGATGTCTGTACGGAATCGTCGTTTCTGATTTCAGATATCTTTTTTATCGTATCCGAAGTTTTTGATCATGAAGTCACTGTCTCTCCAGTCTTTCTTGACTTTGACCCAGAGCTGGAGATTGACTTTTTCTTCGAGCATATCCTCGATATCACGGCGTGCCTGTGAACCGATCCTGCGGAGCATCTGTCCGCCTTTTCCGATGATGATTCCTTTGTGAGAATCCCGCTCGCAGATGATCGTCGCCTCGATATCACAGATGCTGCCGCCTTTGCTTTTGCGTTCTGTCATTTTTTCAATAGAAACGGCAATACCGTGCGGAATCTCCTCTTCCAGAGAACGAAGTGCCTTTTCGCGGATCATCTCTGCCACGATCTGTCTCTGCGGCTGGTCTGTCACCGTATCTTCATCATAAAACTGCGGTCCGTACGGCAGATATTTGAAAATACTCTCGATCACAGTATCCATATTGACACTGCGAAGTGCCGACACCGGGATGATCTCCGCAAAATCATAGACTTTGCGGTAAGCATCCATATATTTTATGATCTCTTTTTTATCTACTTTATCAATCTTGTTGATGATCAGGATGACCGGTGTCTTTGTTTTTTTGAGCTGATCCACAATGTGACGCTCGCCGGCTCCGATAAAGGTACTCGGCTCCACCAGCCAGAGGATCACATCGACCTCATTGAGGGTGCGTTCTGCCACATTGACCATGTATTCACCCAGTTTGTTTTTCGCCTTGTGGATACCCGGTGTGTCCAGAAATACAATCTGTCCTTTTTCGTCTGTATAGACGGTCTGGATCCGGTTTCTCGTTGTCTGCGGTTTGTTGGACGTGATCGCGATCTTCTGCCCGATGAGGTGGTTCATGAGTGTGGATTTTCCTACGTTTGGTCTGCCGATCAGGGTCGCAAAACCGGATTTGTAACTTTTCTCTGCCATCTGTATATGATTCCTCCTTAAAGTGGTCCGAGATTTCTAAACATCTCTTTCTCTTTTTCCAGTGCATCTTCGTTTCCGAGCACGCAGATGCAGTCTTCTGCCAGGATTGCACGCATCAGCGGTGCCAGGGCACGGATATCTTCCTGTGTCGCATAGAGTACCTGGTCACGCTCTTTCTGAAGGTCGCTTTCAGTCACATGTCCGAAATAAGCAGCATCAGAACGTGCTCCCTGTGCTCTTGCTGTGAGTGGCGTATCCATCTCACTGATTGTTCCGATCACGTATTTTGTCATATCACGCTCTTCGACGTTGAAATGTTCCACGTATTCCGGCACGCCTTCGTAGATCTCGTTGGTCTGACGCAAGTTCGGATCACGGTAAGAAGCAAAATAGGAATTGCCATTTCTGCCGAATCCGCTCATACAGCCATACGCCCCGCCTTTGACACGCACATTCACCCAGAGATATTCATAGCTCATGATCACCTTCAGGATCCGCAGTGCCCCGGTATAATCATAGCCTGCCTCGCGGTAATTTCCGGCACGTGTCACATACTGGATCTTGGCGGAGGTCTGGAATCCTTCGTTCAGCTTTCCGTATGCAAGGGTTTCTTCTGAAGGTGTTCTCTTATCCAACGAAAGTTTTTCGCATAATCCTGTCACTTTCTCTTCCAGTCCGGCAAGCCCCTTCTCTTCCGCTGTTACGGAAAATACCATGGCATCCTGTCGGAAAATCACGTTCATCAGCTCTTTCAATTTACTCTTCAGATTCTCTTTTTTCGTTTCAAAATTTGCATCGAGGTCATCGAGCATGCGATAGTAGTCAATCCCGCTGCTGCGATCACTGAACGCAGCTGTCTCGGAGAAATAAGCCATGGCACGGGTTGCCGCTGCCGAATGTCCCGCCGTTGTCAGCCGCATCTGTGTCCTTGATTTCTGCTCGGAAACGATCTCTTTTAAGCGTTTCTCATCGTCCAGTTTGGATGTGAATAAAATCTCCTCAATCACATCAAACACAAAGTCGATTTTATCATAAAGTGTGCGGGCTGATACGGTAAACATCGGATACATCTTCTGTGTGTCCTTTTCTGGAAATACGACCATCCCAGTACCGATACCTCCGGTCTGCATATTGATCTCATTGAACAGATCTCCGTAAGCATAATGCTCGGTGTCAATCATGCCCAGCACATTTTTCAGAAGGCCGACATAAGGCAGATCCTCTTTTCTGACAACGGACAGATCAAAATAAAGGGTCAGATAAGCGATGCCGTTCGTGTTCACATCATGCCACAGAACTTTGGTGTTGCCAAAAGAAAGCTCTCTGTTGCAGATCGGTCTGCATTTCTTTGTGATATCCTCCCTGGTAAGCATCGGGATTTTCTCCAGCTCTTCCTGTGTGGACGGTGTCTCCTGGAATTCCTGCAGTTTTGCTGTTTTTTCTACCAGCTCCTTTACCTGTTCTTCACTGAGACCTGCCTTAAAATCTGCCAGTTTCTTTGCCGTCTCTGCCTCCAGTTTTGCAGTCAGTCCCTTTTCCGGTGCAACGACAACAATCGCCACATGTGTGTTGTCCAGCAGATATTTCTGCACCAGTTTCTCGTAATAATCACTCTCTACTGCATCACGGAGTTCCTTATAAATATCCAGCTGTTTGACATAGGCAAACGGATCACCCTCGCCGTACAGCCAGCTGTCCATAATGTCGATTCCGTACATCAGGCCCTTTGGATAAGAGCCGTAATCTGCCTCACGAAAACGGAACTCGGAAGAATTGATACCTGCCAGCAGTGCTTTTTTATCGATGCCGTTTTTCACCTGCTCTTCCAGTACCTTGCGGATCACTGCCAGGAACTTTTCTTTGTCACCGACATTTGCATTTTTAGCGACTACCGAAAGGGATGGCTGCTGAATGCCGCTCTCAAAAGAGCCTAGGATATCTTTTCCAATCCCGGCATCCAAAAGAGCCTGTTTAAGCGGTGCCCCAGGTGCTGACAAAAGTGCATATTCCAGGATTGCCATGGCAGTCACAAGACGTACATCGCTGCTTATGCCAACGGACACATTCCAGGAAAGATAGGTGTTGTCTTCTTCCGATTCGGATGTGGAAATAGAATATTTTTTATAGATCTCATGCGGAGCATCGAACGCTTTCTGCATACTGATCTTTGAATCTACCTCTTTTTCTCCGTATTTAGAGAGATATTCCTGATCCAGCCAGGTAAGGCGTTCCTCAACATTCATATTTCCATAGAGATAGATGTAGGCATTGGACGGATGATAATATTTTCCATGGAAAGCCAGAAAATCTTCGTATTTCAGATCCGGGATACACTGCGGATCTCCTCCGGACTCAAATCCATACGGTGTATCCGGATAAAGTGCATTTAAAATTTCGCGATCGAGCACATCTTCCGGTGAAGAATAAGCTCCTTTCATCTCGTTGTATACCACACCATTGTAGGTGATCTCATCCTCCGGATTTTCCAGATGATAATTCCAGCCTTCCTGGCGGAAAATCTCTTCTTTTTTATAAATATTGGTATGAAAAACGGCATCCATATAGACATCCATCAGGTTTGCAAAATCTTTGTCATTGCAGCTTGCAATCGGATACATGGTCTTATCCGGATAGGTCATCGCATTCAGAAAGGTATTGAGCGAACCTTTTACCAGCTCCACAAACGGATCTTTGGACGGAAACTTTTCGCTTCCACACAGCGAACAGTGTTCCAGAATATGTGCTACCCCGGTGCTGTCTACCGGAGGTGTACGAAATGTAATATGAAACACTTTATTATCGTCATCGTTTGCAATGACCATGATGCGTGCACCGCTTTTTCTGTGACGCAGCAGATAGCCGACTGACTGAATATCGGAAAGCCCCTCTTCCCTTAAAAGTTCGTACGCCTGTAATTCTTTTATTGCCATGAAAAAACCTCTTTTCTTTTTATTTATTCATAAAAACTGCAGCCCTTTCTGCCATATTCTTTTACATAATAGAGTGCCTGGTCTGCATCTTTAAAAATACTCTCTCCTTTATTCGGGCGGTCTGAGTTTCTGTCCCGTCAAAATATCTTTTCAAAATATCCAGAGCTTTCTCTCTGCTCTGTTTTGTTTCTGCTTCTTCAAAATAAGCATCCATATATTTACTTTGCCCGGTCATCGCATAAAGCCTGACCTGCTCCGTCAGATAATCGGATCGTTCTGCAGCTGCTTCGCCGCATTTCCACATGCAATATACTGGTTTGTCGTCGTCTGAAGTACATGAAACTCCTTTCGGCCAATAAAGGAAATTATCTTCTGAATTCTCTCATGTACAAACCCCTGTTATATCAACGGAAAAAGTGCGATCCCATACGTGACACCGCACTTTCCCTGTTGGATTACCTGTTATTTATTTACGCACAGTTTTCTGACCATATCTGCCGGGATCATTGTACATGCCAGCAGAACAACTGCAATCCAGCCTTTGATTCCAAACGGAACACAGCTGAACATTTCTCCAATCCACTGGAACGGGGCCAGCGGAACGATCGCCGCATTTACGAGCAATGCCTGCACGATTATAATAATCAGAAATACTTTAATAAAATCTTTATTCTCATTCAGACCGGCAAAAATTGCAAATCCATCGTCACGCACATTAAAGCCGTTGAACAAAGCTGCCACAATAAACAGTACAAAATAACCCGTCAGGTGCTGTTCCTCATTTGCAAACAGATTTACAAAGAACGGCACTTTCAGATAGATAAAGCTTACCACGGTAAGCCAGATTCCCATTGTGAGGATCTGTCCCATCATTTTTTTGCTTACAATACTTTCATCACGTTTTCGCGGTGCTTCTGCCATATATTCTTCTTTTGCCGGTTCATTGCCAAGCATCATCGCTCCCAGTCCGTCCATGACCAGATTTACAAAGAGAAGATGTGTTACTTTCAGTGGTTCATCCACACCGAAAAACGGTGCGATTGCACTGACCACAACGGCTGCCACGTTGATCACCAGCTGGAATTTACAGAATTTCAGGATGTTATGGTAGATGGTTCTTCCATAGAGGATGGCATCTTTGATGGATTTAAAATTATCATCCAGAATAACGATCTTACCTGCTTCTTTTGCTGCTTCGGTTCCGCTTCCCATGGCAAAACCAACATCTGCACGTTTCAGTGCCGGTGAGTCGTTGACACCGTCACCTGTCATGCCGACTACCAGGTTCATCTCCTGGCACAGGCGTACCATACGGGACTTGTCGGTCGGCAGTGCTCTTGCGATCACACGGATATTCGGTATGATCTTCTTCACTTCTTCATCACTCATCTCATTGAGCTGTGCGGAAGAAAGTGCACGGTCGCTGCCTCCTTTTAACAGTCCTGCATCTTTTGCGATCGCTACCGCTGTCTCAAGGCGGTCACCTGTGATCATAACGACCTGAATACCGGCTCCCTGTACTTCCCGGATCGCTTCTTTTGCTTCCGGACGTACATCGTCACGAATGCCCACCAGACCAATGATCACGATATCATCATTGATTGAATTTTCAACCATGTCTTTTTCTGAATAACCAAAGGCCAGCACACGCATTGCTTTTGCTGCCAGTTCATCGATCTTGCGGTTCAGGACGGCGTTGTCCATGGTACAGATATTGCCGTCTGCATCCAGATATTTCACTGCATTTGCCAGAAGTTTTTCCGGTGCCCCTTTATAGAAAGTTTTACCGGTGCTGTCGATGCGTGCCTGACTGAATTTATTTGCAGAGTTGAAAGACTGCTGTTTTGTTATTTTATATTCGCTGCTGTTCTCCAGAGTTTTGAATGTCTCCTCACCCAAAAACTTCATCAGTGCCTGATCGGTTGCATTTCCGCCGATGACTTTATGGGATGCATCAAACATGGACTGTGTATTCTTACCGATGGCAAGATCCACAAGACCTTTTACCTTGCTGTGTTTACTCAGCTGTGCAATATCAATGGAATTGCCGTCGCCGGTAAAGAAATCGACCACTTCAAGCATACCTTTTGTGATCGTTCCTGTCTTATCACTGAAAAGAATGTTTAAAGAACCTGCTGTCTCGATACCTTCTGCTTTTCTTACCAGGACATTGTGGTCAAGCATCTTGCTTGTATTTTGCATCAGTACGAGGGAGATCATCAGTGGAAGTCCTTCCGGAACTGCACAGACGATGATGACAATTGCCAGAGAAAGAGCCCTTACAACATCTTTGACAACCGGTTCAATCCCCATTGCAAAGTACTGGGAAACTCCGCCCGCCTGCATAACAAAGTAGACCAGGTAAAGTACGGCGATCAATACCGCACCGATATAACCAAACGTGGAAATCTGTTTTGCAAGTTTAGCAAGTTTTACTTTCAAAGGAGAATCCGGCTCGTCTTCCTGCATCTCTTCTGCCATTTTTCCCATCATGGTCTTCAGTCCGACCTTGCGTACATCAAGAATACCTTCGCCGTCAAATATCACTGCTCCGCGGAACAGGGAGTGTGCATCGACAAAGGTATCGCCTGTGATGTCATCTTCCAGCTGAAAATCCTCGGATGCCGCTGTTTTTTTACATTCTTCTGCCTCGCCGTTCAGTGCGGAGTTGTCCACACGCAGTGCCCCGTCGATCAGTACACCGTCTGCCGGGATCTTATCACCGGACTGCAGCAGGACTTTGTCACCGACTACAACATCATCCACATCGATCACCGTGATCACGCCGTTCCTGTGAACTTTACACTTGTCTTTCTCGGTATTGTCTTTCAGTTCACGGTACTTGGTATCGCTTGCAACACCGGTCTTTGCAGATACGGTTGCCACGATCAGCACTGCAACGATCGTTCCGAGCGGCTCGTAAATCTCCGCATACCCAAAGAAGAACATCACGATCATCAGTGCTGCGATCGCCAGCAGGATCTTGATCATCGGATCACTGAACGTCTCTTTGAACTCTTCCCAGAATGTAGTCGGCTCGGAATCCGGGATCTCGTTGGAACCAAATTTACTTCTGGACTCTTCGACCTGTTTGTCTGTCAAACCATTATACTTCATCTTTTTGTCTCCTGTTTTTGTTTTTCTGCTTATAAGCAGGGAGAAACTATATGAATCACTTCATCTCAGATATAGTCTCTCCCATATCGCACCATGTCATACCGGTACGCTCTTATTTCTGAAATCTTGCTGCCATCTCACCGATGCCGCCGTCCCTTGTTCCCTGTCCGATGGCACCGAATTTCCACTCACCGTTGTAGCGATAGATCTCACCGAAGATCATCGCCGTCATTCCGGAGTAGTCCTCTGTCAGGTTGTACTTTAAGATCTCCTGGTCATTTTTTCCGTCTACCAGGCGGATAAACGCATTCTCGATCAGTCCGAAATGCTGCTTTCTCTGCTGTGCCTGATAGATCGTTACAACGATCACGATCTTGTCATACTCAGACGGCACACGGTCCAGGTCGATCACGATCTGCTCGTCATCGCCTTCTCCTTCGCCGGTCAGGTTATCACCCATGTGACGGACGGTTCCGGATTTGTGTGTCAGATTGTTATAGTATACCAGATCATCTCTTCCTGCCATTCTGCCGTTCTGTAATAAGATTGCAGAAGCATCGCAGTCGATCGGTGCCGGTTTCAGTGCAAAAAATCCTCTGGATCTTTTGACTTCATCCCATCCAAGTCCTACTACGACTCTGGATAACCCCTTTTTCTCTTTGGACAGATTCACTTTCTGTCCTTTCTGTAAACTGATAGACATAATCATGCCCCCTTTTCCAGGTTTTTAAGCATTGCTGCGATTTTCTTTTGCTTATGCGACTTCGATTCCATAATGTCCGCACAGTGCTGCCAGACCGCCCTGGAATCCGCTGCCGATGGCGTTGAATTTCCATTCTCCGTTGTGCTTGTACAGCTCGCCTACCACAACGGCTGTCTCAATGGAGAAATCCTCTCCGAGGTCAAAATGGATCAGTTCTTTTCCGGTTGCATCATCCACGATACGGATAAATGCGTTGGATACCTGTCCGAAATTCTGTCTTCTGACATCTGCATCGTAGATCGTTACGGTAAATGCGATACGTTCGATGTCGGATGGAACCTGTGTCAGATCGACCATGATCTGTTCGTCATCGCCTTCGCCGGAACCGGTCAGATTGTCGCCCATATGTTTGACACATCCGGTCGGATGTTCCAGATTTCCGTAAAAGATAAATTCTTTTTCGGTCGGGCATTTGCCGTTGGAACCGCACATAAATGCTGCTGCATCCAGGTCAAAATCTGCTCCTGTATCAAATGCGTTCACATCCCATCCGAGTCCTACCATAATGTTTTTCAGTCCCGGATTTCCTTTTGTCAGATCTACTTTCTGTCCTTTTGATAAATTAATAGGCATAATGTTTCCTCCTTTATGGATTTATATTAAGGTGAAGATTCACCCTGTTTGCTCTCAGTATCTCTTTGTCGGCATGTGGTACATCTGGTTGAATTCCTGCTTGATGTTCTCAAGTCTTGCCTGATCTTCATGCCGCTGTTTTCTTGCATTTTCCTGGATTTGTCTTGTCTCATCGATACCGTTTACGATCGTTTTCCAGGTCGTCTCCAGCGTCTCAATCTTAATCGAACTGCCGGATGCCAGCTGTGCCGTCATCTTGGACTGCTGCACGGTATTCTGTGCATTTTTAATAAGCATCTCATTTGTTTTCTGGTCCAGTGCAGAAATGGCTTCTGCCTGGATTTTCTGGCGTTTCAGCATGATCGCCTGTGCCAGTGCCTGCTTAAATACCGGAAGTGTGATGATAAATGCGGAATTGATCTTGCGGACCAGGTTCATGTTGCTGAATGCCATCGTCTTGATCATCGGGATCGACTGCATGGCAATGTTTTCTGCGGTACGCAGATCCTGTGTCCTCTGCTCCAGCATCATCAGTGCCTGATTTAAGCTGGTAAGCTCAAACTGGATCGACTGATCCCCGGTAGCCTCCATATCTGCCTGACGCTGTGCGATATAGGCTTCCAGCTCCTGACAGCCTTGTTCTCCGGCAAGAATGTATTTCACCAGCTCGTGGTAATAATTTACATTTGCCTCAAACATCGTCTCTAATTTGCGGTTGGACTGCTTGATCTCTGTCTCATACTGTTTGAGCTGAACATAGATCTGATCTACTTCTTCGCCCATTGTATGATATTTAGCAAGAATCTTGTCCATCTGTTTGCGAAGCCCGCCGAACAGTTTGTCAAACAGACCTTTGTTTTCTTTTAATTCATCCGGATCAAACTTCTCCATGATCTTTGCAAGCGTGTTCAGCATCTGACTGGACTCATCCAGCTGTTTCATATCCATGCTGTTTAACACCACATCCGATGCTTTGGAGATCTCTTCTGCGACCTCTGCCCCAAACGATACGATCGTCTCCAGATTGTTGACCTCGATCGTGCTGACGATATCGTCCACTTCTTTGGAACCAACCAGCTCTGCACTCATCTGCTTTCTGTCCACAACGATATCATAAGACTTCACCTGTTCCAGTTCCGCCTGTGCGGCCGGAGCTGTCTGCGTTGGAGCATCTGGTCTGTTAAAATTAAGTCCCATCTTTTACTCCCTCCTGAATAGTATGTCCCGCCAGGATTTCTGGCGTGCCTTTGGTAATGGAACCTTCGTCAGATCCGGGACATTTAAATCATATAAATACTCCCCGATCTGATGCTCTTCCATCCGTTTTCTGTTGTAAAAGTTCTCTATATTCTGATATCCGGTCGGTATGAAAAACAGAATGTCAAAACCGGCCAGATTCAAAAACGCGGTAAGGATCGCATCCTCCAGTGAGATTACTTTCTCACCGGGATTGATATAGATCAGTTTCGGATTTTTCTTTGTAAAATCAAATTTCTGAAGCATCCGCAGGATTTCTTTCGGCAGGTTCAGTATCGTCGAAAGGATCGTGTACTCCGTGCCGTTTTCAAAGGTGCCGCGGATCAGCTTCTGCTCAATCAGGATCTGCAGTTTATCCAGAATGTGCTCCTGGATCTCTTCTCTTAAAAAGCCATAGGCATACGCCGGATGGTTTTTGATCTTTGCCTTCTGCAGTCTGCCGTTTTTGTAAAATTCAGTCACATAAGGCTTGATCGGATTGGCTGCAAGCGGCTGAATATAAGGAAAGCTTTTAATCACCATGGTATCTTCTGTGATCAGCTCCCGGATCGATGACCAGTACTCGGATACTTTTCCGTCTTTTACGCCGGAAACTTTTGCAAAAATGACCGGGATATTGACAGTGCTTTCCGTCGTACTGAAATTCGGCCGGTATTTCACTTCTTCGTTCCATAAAAGCCGGATCTCCTCGTACATTGTCTGGAGATTGATGATATCCGCCCTCTGATACTGCTGGTTGCGGTACAGTCCACTATCCTGATACATCAGAGTATCCAGTTCCCGCTCCGCATGATAGGCAGCCGTCCCCATCCGGACTTCGGTATTTTCCTGCGGAAAACGCTGTAAATGCAGCGTCTCCGTAAAATTCATCTGATAGAGCAGCTGATCTTCCAGTGCAAACGCAGCACTACGATCCGGATCGAGGATCAGTACATCCACCGGAAGTCTGCCCAGCATTTTCAGAAACAACGCTTCAAAACGATTTTTGCATCCGCCCATATAAAAAAAGCATCCAATCTGCGGCATACGCCAGCTTTTGAATAACTCCGGCAGATAACGCATCATCCAGCAGATCAGATAGACTGCCTTGTTGGTCAGTTTGTTGCGGTTCTCATCCAGTGCTTTTTCCTCCTCCAGAAGCACATCAAGAAATGCTTTGATCATCAGGCTCTGAAGCTCCCGGTTCGCCGGATACTGAAGATTGCGTTTCAGATCCAGAAGCATCTCATCGGTTTTGCTGTAATTTTTTCTGGAAACTTTTGCGATCTCCTCCGGAGTCGGCGGCTCGATCTGCCCGTTTACGATCACAATGTTTCGCTTCCGGGCTTTTAATTCCTGGTAAAGCTGGTAAAGCTCGTTAGTATAAGAAGTTTTATCTTCCACACCATTTATCTGACAATAACAATTATAATAAAAATCAGGATCACTGCCCCGCACGGTCGGCGGCTTTGCAATATCCAGAAGAGGCTTTCCCTCAATCCATGCATTGGTGCAGTTTCTGACATCCGGAAGTCTGCCGTAAAGGCGGCTTCGCTCCAGCTCCTGTTGCTGCTGCATGCGAAGATTCTTCAGACTGAAATCCCCCGGAAATGCCTGCATATCCGGCAAGGTCAGCGGCATAGAATATGCATTCGCCGCATCCAGCCTCTGATAATTCTGATCTCCGTGGTACTGCAAAAGTACAATATCGCAGCCCGCATGGCACAATATAGACAAAAGCATCAGCTCATAATGGCTGATGTCTCCCTCGTACAGAATCTTCGGGACGGAATTTTCACCGAGCAGATTGACGATCCGCTCGAACTTATAATACAGCCAGCACATGAACTTGATGTAGGCATTTTTCAGCATACCCTCTGTCTTGCCTGCCCTTTGCATAGAAGCAAAAAAATCATACATGGACATCGCCATATTTTTCCGCTGGTACGGATTCATCCGCGGAAGCCATTTCTGTAAACGACTTTCGATAAAACCAGGAGCCATCTGAAAATCCATGCCCATCATCTCTTCATAATAAGAAAGATTCTGCCCGGCAGGATTGGGAATCCTGCCTTCGATCACAACGCCGCGAAGCCTCGCCTCCTCATAATATTTCCGGATAAAGGCCGCGACCTGCGGTGTATAACCACTGATGCGGTAAAAGTATACTTCTTCTCTTGTCGTTCTGACCGAAAGCTCTTTAAAATAATCGTCAAGTATGCTTAATTTCTGTTGTCTGAACATAGGTGAAATGCGAATGTCGCCCTCTCTTTTTCTGTAAAATTACATATAAATCACTATATCATTTTTTGCGTTTCTTTTCAAGCATTTTAAGAAACGACCAGGCAATCGTTTCTCTTTGCATACTGTCGCCGTACAGATACCTGAAAAATCGGATCCAGACGTGACAATTTCTGCTTTTTAGCGTATACTCAAAGCAGATAAAAGAAAAGGAGGTCATTTTATGCTTGTTCTTCCAAAAAAGACTTCGCACCCCCTTCACACAGATTCGATCCTTGAGATCAACCGTGTCACCTCCAGAGCTGAGGACTATACAGGCATACACAACATAAATCGCGTGACGCAAAGTGAATCTCTCTCCTCTGCAGAAGCCGCGCCATTCACTGTATCCAGGGCATCGGAAACTCCCGGCATCTCACACCAGATCATGCCTGCTTTGATAAATCAAACGAGGAAAGGACAGAAAACACTACTTGGAGATGCAATTTCTCTTGGAAAGATCAAGGCCTGCCTTGGCTGGAATGTCAAAAATCCGGCCTGTGATGTGGATGTTTCCGCATTTCTTCTTGGCCGTGACGGAAAAGTTTCAGGCGATGACTGGTTTGTATTTTACGGTCAAAAAGAAAGTCCGGATTGCAGTGTGATTTTTTCTGATCGGGAAAACACGGACCGCGAGTCCGTTGCGATCGATCTTTCCAGACTGAATCCATCGATCACCCGGATCGTCTTTGTGCTGACGATCAATGATGCCTTTTCCAAACGCCTGAATTTCGGCATGATCGAGGATGCCTATGTGCGGATTTTAGATGCCGCTTCTGACCGGGAGCTGGTCAGCTTTGTGATGGATGAATATTATTCCAATGTCATCTCCATGATGATCGGAGAAGTCTATTTACATAACGGAAACTGGAAATTCAATGCCATCGGAAACGGGGTCGCCAAAGACCTGGAAGGCTTATGCGGTCTGTATGGTGTACAGGTTAAACAGACTTGAACACCGTTTCTTTTTAAGGAGGAAATCGTTTTATGTTAAATTTTGAAGTGATCAATGAACTGAGTCTGAAAGTTACCTGCACCGGAAATGATGTACTGTTCACAAAGGTCGGTGCTTTTATCGCCGGCGAAAGCCAGGGCGGAAAAAATTATCGTTTCGAAAAACTGCTGCTCGGTCCACAGAGCAACCTGATGCAGGCAGCCCTCGGTTCCCTGACAAGACGCGTCACCCGTGAAAATCTGCCTCTGATGAAAGTCACTATGAATGGCGATTCTGTCACTTATTATGCAAATCATGGACAGCATGTAGTTGTGTATAAACTTGCCCAGGGTGAAATCCTTTCGGTAGAGTCCGAGAATATTCTCGCTTTTACACAGGACTGTGATTACAGCGTCCGCTTTATCGGCTGCGGTATCTTTTCCCAGAAAGGTCTGGCAACCTCAACGCTGACCGGAGCCGGTCCGAATGCCTATGTCGCTGTGCTCTCGGACGGCAACCCAATCGCCATGGACAACACCGACAGCCATGCTACAATTTCTGTAGACCCGGATGCCGTGATCTGCTGGATGAGCCGCCGCGGATATGGCGATCCGCAGATCCGCAGTGATCTTTCCTGGAAAAACCTGATCGGGCAGGCTTCCGGAGAATCCTATGCCTATGAATGGTCCGGCAACGAACCGGTCTGCGTACTTTTGCAGCCATGTGAACGCTCCGGCGGTATCCGCGTCGGCATCGATTAAATGCAATTTTATTATTCAAGATTCACGTAAAAGACCGCAGGGCATTTCGCTCTGCGGTCTCTTTTATATTATCAGCAAATGCTGATCTTCTCATTATTCTTCTGTTTTATTTGCACCATACAGTGTGATCAGTTTGTTCAGGTATTCATAACGAGCTTTTGCTTCTGCTTCATTCTTAGCGAACAGTTTCTTAGCCTTTTCAGGGTTAGAACGCATCAGGGAGTTGTAACGAACTTCGCCGTTCAGGAATTCCTGATATTCTCCTGTAGGAGCCTTGCTATCCAGAGTGAATGCATCTTTTCCTTCTGCTTTTGCAGCCGGATTGTAACGGAAGCAATGCCAGTAACCAGCTTTTACTGCCAGTTCTTCTTCTGTCTGAGCTTTTGCCATACCTTTCTTGATACCATGGTTGATACATGGAGCGTATGCGATGATCAGGGATGGTCCCGGATATGCTTCTGCTTCTGCGATTGCTTTTACCGTCTGGTTGAAGTCAGCACCCATGGAGATCTGTGCTACATATACATAGCCATAGCTCATTGCAATGCTTGCCATATCTTTTTTCTTCACTTCTTTACCGCCTGCTGCGAACTGTGCTACTGCACCGGTCGGAGTAGATTTGGAAGCCTGTCCACCTGTATTGGAGTAAACTTCGGTGTCGAATACCATGATGTTGATATCTTTGCCGCTTGCCAGTACATGGTCAACGCCGCCGAATCCGATATCATAAGCCCATCCGTCACCTCCGAAGATCCACTGGGATTTCTTAGCCAGGAAATCTTTGTTCTTGACGATGTCTTTGCATGTATCACAGTCGATGCCTTCCAGAGCTGCTACCAGTTTGTCTGTAGCTGTTCCGTTTGTAGCACCTACGCTGTAAGTATCCAGCCATTCCTGGCAGGCTGCTTTCACTTCATCAGAAGCTTTTTCGTTTGCAGCAACAGCTTCTACTTTTGCTTTCAGTCCTTCACGGATTGCTTTCTGAGCTAACAGCATACCATAACCGAACTCTGCGTTATCTTCGAACAGTGAGTTGCTCCATGCAGGACCCTGTCCTTTTTCGTTTACGGTGTACGGTGTGGACGGTGAAGAGTTACCCCAGATAGAGGAGCATCCTGTTGCGTTTGCAATGTACATTCTGTCACCAAACAGCTGTGTAACCAGTTTTGCATACGGTGTCTCACCACAACCTGCACAGGCACCTGAGAACTCAAGCAGCGGCTGTTTGAACTGAGAACCTTTTACCGTATTTTCTTTGAATTTTTCTACCACATCTGCTTTTGCAGGCAGTTTTGTTGCATAGTCGAAGTATTTCTGTTCGCCGGCATTTGCTTCCATGTTTTCCATAGCCAGTGCTTTTGCACCTTTCTTGCCCGGGCAGACGTTTGCACAGGAACCACATCCGGTACAGTCGTAAGCGGATACAGTCATTGTGAATTTATATTCTTTCATACCGGTCATCGGCAGAGTCTTCAGTCCTTTCGGAGCTGCAGCAACCTCTTCGTCAGTCAGTGCTACCGGACGGATAACAGCGTGCGGACAAACGTATGCACAGCGGTTACACTGGATACAGTTTTCCGGATTCCATACAGGAACGTTTACTGCGATACCACGTTTTTCGAATGCAGCTGCACCGGATGGTGTCGTACCGTCCACATAATCTTTGAATGCAGATACAGGCAGTGTATTACCTTCCTGAGCGTTTACTTTGTTCTGGATGTTGTTTACGAAATCTACTACGTCCTGACGGTCGCCTGTTGCAACTTTGGTATCCAGACCTTCGTCCTGTGCGTCTTTCCAGCTTTCCGGAACGTTTACTTCAACGATCTGTTTTGCACCTTCATCGATAGCTGCCCAGTTCTTCTGAACGACATCATCACCTTTACGTCCGTAAGTTGCTTTTGCTGCTGCTTTCATCAGCTCGATCGCTCTTTCTTCCGGAATGATGTTTGCCAGTTTAAAGAATGCAGACTGCAGGATGGTATTGATACGAGTCGGACCCATGCCTGTCTCAATACCGATCTTAACACCATCAATGATGTAGAATTTGATGTTGTGCTTTGCGATGTATGCTTTTACCTGACCCGGCAGATGTTTTTCCAGACCTTCCATATCCCATGGGCAGTTCAGCAGGAATGTACCGCCGTCAACCAGTTCCTGAACCATGTTGTATTTACGAACATAGGAAGGATTGTGGCATGCTACAAAGTTTGCTTTTTTGATCAGGTAGGTAGATTTGATCGGTTTCTTACCGAAACGCAGGTGAGACATGGTAACACCGCCGGATTTCTTTGAATCATAGTCAAAGTAAGCCTGAGCGTACATATCTGTGTTGTCACCGATGATCTTGATGGAGTTCTTGTTTGCTCCAACGGTACCGTCTGCTCCCAGTCCCCAGAACTTGCAGTTGATGGTTCCTTCCGGAGTTGTGATCAGCTGCTCGCCCAGCGGCAGAGACAGATTGGTAACGTCATCTTCGATACCGATCGTGAATACTTTCTTTTCTGTGTTGTTGTATACAGCAACGATCTGAGTAGGTGTTGTATCTTTGGAACCAAGTCCGTAACGTCCTGAATATACAGGAACTGCATCGAATTTGGAACCTTTCAGAGCTGCTACTACATCCAGGTACAGCGGTTCACCCATAGCACCCGGCTCTTTTGTTCTGTCAAGAACCGTGATCTGTTTTACAGATTCCGGAATTGCATCGATCAGTGCTTCTGCACAGAACGGTCTGTACAGACGAACTTTTACGACACCGACTTTTTCACCGGCAGCCATCAGGTAATCGATGGTCTCTTCGATGGTATCATTTACAGATCCCATAGCTACGATTACTTTTTCTGCATCAGCAGCACCGTAGTAGTTGAACAGTTTATAGTTTGTACCGATCTTTGCATTTACTTTGTCCATGTATTCCTGAACGATAGCCGGCATTGCATCGTAGTAAGGGTTGCAAGCCTCTCTTGCCTGGAAAAAGATGTCCGGGTTCTGTGCAGAACCTCTCTGGCAAGGATGGTTCGGGTTCAGTGCATGTTTACGGAATGCATCGATTGCATCCATATCTGCCATATCCTTCAGATCTTCGTAATCCCATGTTTCAATCTTCTGGATCTCGTGAGATGTACGGAAACCATCGAAGAAGTTGATGAACGGGATACGTCCTTTGATTGCTGCCAGATGAGCAACCGGAGTCAGGTCCATAACTTCCTGTACACTGGATTCGCAGAGCATTGCACATCCAGTCTGACGACAGGCATAGATATCGGAATGATCACCGAAGATTGACAGTGCGTGGCTTGCCAGTGCACGTGCAGAAACGTTGAATACGCCCGGCAGCTGCTCGCCTGCGATCTTGTACAGGTTCGGGATCATCAGAAGAAGACCCTGAGAAGCTGTGTAAGTAGTTGTCAGAGCACCTGCTGCCAGAGATCCGTGTACAGTACCTGCTGCACCTGCCTCAGACTGCATCTCTGTTACCTGAACTTCCTGTCCGAAAATATTTTTTCTTCCTTGAGTTGCCCATTCATCTGTTGCCTCCGCCATAACAGATGAAGGTGTGATAGGATAGATAGCTGCAACATCTGTATATGCATAAGAAGCATGAGCTGCTGCATGGTTACCATCCATGGTCTTCATTTTTCTAGCCATTTTATTATACCTCCTTAAAATAATGCTGGATAAAAAGATTCCTTTTGCGGAATTCAATTAGTATCCTTATTGAAAAAAAATTACTAATCTGTTGTTACCCATATATTTTTACTATAGCACAACAAAAAGAAAATGTCCATTTCCGAAACGACGGAAACAGACTCTTTTCTTGTATTTTTTGCTGTACATTCCAGCTCTTTTTTCAGTTTTATTATACTCTTTTTACAATTTTCAGTCCAATTTCATCAATACGTTTACTTGACTGTAAGTTTCAGTCTTGCTTTCTTTCCATTGTAAAGTTTCACAGTGATCACTGTACTTCCTTTCCGGATGGCTTTCACGTTTCCCTTTGCATCCACCGTGGCAATTTTTTTCCTGCTGCTGTTGTATCGGATGCCGAATGCGGCACTTCCGGACGGAAGTTTCACCCTGAGCCGGAGGGTTTTTCCTTTTTTCAGTGTCCTGTTTTTTGCACCGATCGTAACCTTCTTTGGTGCCTGTCTGACCGTCACTTTGATGCGGCAGGTCTTCTGGTTTGCAGTTGTGACCGTGATCACGGCATTTCCTTTTTTCTTTGCCCGGATCACACCGCCCTGTGTGACACTTGCCACTTTGTTGTTGCTGCTTTTGTAAGTCACACGTTGATCTGCGGCATCAGCAGGTGTGATCACCGGATTTAAACGAACACTTTCTCTGACTCCGATTACGATTTTGGCACCGTTCTTTTCCTGACCGGAAAAAGCAGAACGGCTGACAAGAGAAATACTCTGCACTTCCTTTTTCTCCGTGCTTTCTGTATGATTTCCGGCCGGATCTTTCTTTTCGGTTTCTTTTCCGGTATTCGGATTCGGTGCTTCCGTAGACGGCTGCTGCGTTTCCGTTTCGCTTTCTGTTTCGGTTTCCGAACTTCCGTCCTCTGCAAGTTTTACTTTCTTTTCCAGTGTTTTGCTGCCTGATGCATCTTCTGCCGTTACCACTGCAGTGTAAGTACCTGCTTTCACCTTACTGCCCTTTTCATCACGGCAGTCCCACCAGAAATAAGCACGGCACTGATACTCTCCCGTGCCGTCCGGCTGCACGATCTCTGCCATTTCCTGATCTGCAAGCACACGCACGGTGTTTCCGTCTGTATCCAGGATCCTGCAGCTCATAAGCGGTATCGGAAATTCCGGTACGGTATCGCTGCCTTCTTCGGAAACATAAAATCCAAAATCTGCCAGAAGTTCCCATTCCTCTTCAGAAGAAAGTGCATGTTCTTCCGCTGCCGACAGCGTCATATCATTGATAAGAGAAGGATCCTCTGCGGAAGCCGCAAATGGTATGATATAAGAAAAATCCGAGCCTTCTGTGCGGATCATGCAGGCAAAATAGCCGGAATAATATCTGGTCTGCTCATCTCCGACTGTTATTTCAAAACTGCCTTTTCCCTGTTTCAGTGAAATTCCGGATTTTCCATCCACTTTCTCCACACCGGCATCTTTCTCAAAATCAGGAAGTCCTTCCGGATCGGAAACGGTAAACAAAAGCTGCTGCAGGCCCCATGCAGACCCTGCATAATACCAGGCAACCTCTGCATCCAGCGTTTCTCTTGCCTGATAAGATATCTGAAGTTTCGGCGTTCCATCTTCTGCATAATGCAGAACTGCTTTCTCAAAAGATGCCTTCTCTGCTTTCTGTGCCGCCGGCAGGAACACCTCCTGATTGTCTGACGGATACATCCGCATATGGTTTGCAACACAATGGTTCTGCGTGAAACGTTTGATCTCGTTAAAGGTGATCTCTCCGTCCCCGTCATAATCCGCCGGTGCCGTGCCGATCGTGGCATCCTCAAAATCAACGTCCGTCTCTGCAAGTTCTGCATGGATGCCGTTTCCATAGACCAGCGATCCGGTAAACACACCGTAGGCGGAGGCCTGTTTCGGTTCTGTACGTTCTGCAGATGCTTCCTCATTTTCGCTTCCGCCGTCTCCGATATCGCTGTTATCACCTCGAATCACCTGATTGGAAAGTTCGTCATCTGCCGCTGCCATCAGAAGACGGAAACGGCTGCTGTTTAACACCGTCCGACTCTGAAATCCCTGATTTTCTTTTTCTGCCTGTGCAAAACCTTCCGTAAACTGATCGACAAAAGTTTCTGCTGCTTCATCCCGGCTGACTGTGTTTTTAAGAAGACTCTGCAGCCCAATGCTCCTGGTCTGCGAACCCATCGTGCCGCTGTAACAGCAGTCCATGATCAGCACATTTTTCCCTTCGATACCTGCAAAACAGTCATAGAGATCCTGCGGTGTCACAACATTCTCACGGCTTCTTCCCATTTCCAGACAGAGTCCATCCTGCTGTCCGTGCCCGGAATAATAAAAATAATTGACATCATCCGCATCCGAATCTGCAAATGCAGTCTGAATCGCCTTCTTTAATTCACTTTTTGTTTTCGTTTTCTCTTCCGTGGTAATGGAAATATTCTGTCCGCCATATGCATTCTGTAACATACGGCTTACATTCACTCCGTCATTCTGCGGTCCCGGTGTCAGATCATACTCCGTTCCTTCGTAGTCACCGCGTGTGACCAGCAACGCTCTTGACTGCACCTGGGATGCGGCATCTGCTGCATGGCTCTGCATTTCAAATGCTCCCAGTGCCAGAAACAGGCATCCTGCTCCCAGTGCCGCTTTTTTTAATCTTTCTTCTATACTTTTCATTTCTGCCTCCCTCATCGCTTTGTCGGATCAACATACATTTTGATTGGTTTAACCCTGGTATTACAAAAAAGGAGAAATTTCCCTATTTCGCTGAAAATTTCTCCTTTTTTGACTATTTCACCACGAAACCCTTCGTGATTTTATTATATAAAGTTTTTCCCGTTTGGTCAACCAGAATAACGCAGTGCGTCGATCAGATGTTTTCTGGCGGCTTTCCACGCCAGAGTATTCGTCACGCTCTCCATCGTTTCCATAACAGCTGACTGGTTGACGATCGTAAAGGCATCTTCGTCATTTTCGAATCGCTCCGTCTGCGATTGACACCAGTACGATCAGAGACGCCACACCGATGATGATGCCAAGCATCGTCAGAAAGGAACACATCTTGTTCGATGCGATGGAATTCCCTGCCATTTTTATTGACTGAAAGATCATTCCATCACCTCCCGGACATGCCCGTCAAAAATCGCAATACGGCGTTCTGCCTGAAGTGCCACGCGATCCATTGCTTCTTTCACCCGCCTTTTGCACTCTGGTGCCGGAACCCCCAAAAAAACTGCTGCTTGCGACTTTTTCCTGTCACAAAAAAAGAAGCATAACCGTCTCCGGCCATGCCTCTTTCATTATACTTTTTAAAATCACTCTGTCAGTCTCCTTGACGGCAGTAACTCTTACAGATTTTCTTTGAAGAATTTCTCCATAGCTTCTGCTGCTGCATCTTCATCCGCACCTTCACAGGTAACGGTTACTTCTGCACCCTGCTTAACGCCCATGCTCATGATTGCCATGATTCTCTTAACGTCAGCTTTTTTGCCGTTGCTGCTGATCTCGATCGTTGTGTCTTTGAATGCTGCTGCAGCTTTTACAAGCAGACCTGCCGGTCTTGCATGGATACCCATTGAATCCTGAATTGTGTAAGTAAACTGTTTCATCAAAAATCCCACCTTTTCGTTTTGTTGTATAAATCGTTCATCACCTGCCAGATCTGCCTTGGACAGTTCCTCCTGATGTATTGCGACTACTGACGCAATCATATCAAAATTTGCATCAAAAGTCAAGGCAGAGCAGCTTTTTTGGAACAGCCGCACAGCAGCGTCATGCCAGGGCAGAGCAACAGTACTGCCCTCTTTTTCTCAGCCCAGCACCGTCGTCTCCATGATCTGATCGTGTACCTTTCGCTCCTGATCCTCTTCTTCGCTCTGATTTTCTACATTCTGAAACTCTTCATCGATACGGTCCTGAATATCCTGCAGACACTCCAGCAGCAGAGGATTAAACTGTCCGCACTCACCGTTCAGGATCATTTCCACTGCTTTTTTATGCGAATATGCCTTTTTGTAGACACGTTCGCTTACCAGTGCATCATAGACATCTGCGATCGATACAACCTGGACTTCGATCGGGATCTCTTCGCCCTTCAGTCCATCCGGATAGCCCCTGCCGTCATAACGCTCATGGTGCCATCTGCAGATATGCATGGCCAGCTGCACCAGCTCTTCATTCTGATAAATACCGACGTTTTTCAGGATAGACTCTCCGATGATCGTGTGCTTTTTCATCTCATCAAACTCTTCCGGTGTCAGTCTGCCCGGTTTATTGAGGATCTTGTCATCGATGCCGATCTTGCCGATGTCATGCAGTGCAGAAGCCGTCGTGATCAGAGAACGCCTCTGTGCCGATATCTGATATTTATCCGTCTTCTGTACCAGACGCTCCAGAAGCAGTTCTGATAAAATATTGATATGTAATACATGAAGTCCGCTCTCACCGTTTCGAAATTCTACGATCTGGCTTAGGATACTGATCATCATCTGGTTGTTCTTTTCTTTTTCGTAGATCTGATCGGTAACCAGCGTCACCAGTTTTCTCTGTTTTGCATACAGTTTGATTGTATTATACACCCTCTGACATACTATTTTTGCATCAAACGGACGGTTGATATAATCTGATACGCCAAGCTCATAAGCACGCCGGATATAAGGTTCTGAATCCTCACTGGAGATCATAATGACCGGAATGTCCTCGATCCAGTGGTTATGTACCATCACATCCAGCACTTCAAATCCATCCACAACCGGCATTACGATATCAAGCAGCACCAGGGAAATCCCCATGCCGTACTGCTGCAGGATATCCAGACATTCTTTTCCGTTTTCTGCCTCCAGAATATCAAAATCCTTTTTCAGCATCTCTGAAAGAATGGCACGGTTCATCTCCGAGTCATCCACGATCAGAATCTGCTGCCGTGCCTTTCTGTTTGCCACTCCCGGTGCAACATAGGAGGCATTATCTTCCGTAACAACCATATTTTTATGCTCTTTTGCCTGATACATCAGTTTATCTGCCTGCATAACTGCATGCTCGACCGTCTCTTTTGAGGATATCACTCCGCCGATACTGACCGAAAGCTGAAGCTTTGGAAATCCCGGTACGTTTGCAGCATGGATATCACTCTGGATCTGGACCAGTTTATTGAAAAAATTTTCTTTTTTGATGTTCTGCAGAATCAGAATAAACTCATCTCCGCCGTAACGGATCAGGATATCCGTCTTGCGGATACAGTGTTTAACTGTCTTTACCATCGTTCTGAGTGCGGCATCTCCCGCACTGTGGCCGAGCGTATCGTTGCACAGTTTGAAGTCATCCATATCAATGACAGCCACCCCGGCATTTTCATTCTTTTTCTTGATCTGCTCTTCAAAATAGCGACGGTTATATACACCGGTCAGTGCATCTTTATACAATCTCTGATCATACTCGATCAGCTGATTGACCAGCTTTTCACAGCCACGGGAATCCACCAGCGTATCCATGTCCATGTATTTGACAAGCTCCATCACGCAGTCTCTTCCGTCTACTTTTATGTATCTGGAAGTGACCTGATAAACCTCATCCTCGATAAATTCAAGCTTGGTCTTCTGTGTCCGCTGATACAGTGCCTGCAGGGAAGTGCAGTTTTCACATGGATGGTCTTTATTCCATATTTCATAACACTCACTTTTCTCTTTCTCGTCTTTACAGTCCAGCTTGCATCTCTTATGCATCTGTTCCAGATGTTCTCCATCCAGCAGCCGTACAACGGTAAAGACTTTCTTGAAAAGCTGCATTTCGTCTTCTGCCTGCTGCCTTGTTATACCGTTTGCCGATTCCATAAGTTCATCTCCTCACTGCAATTTTCTCTTTCGCATCCGATCTTTTTAAAGTTCTGATTCGTACTGCTTTAATACAGCAGTCAGGGCATGGTATTCTTTTTCAACCTGTTCAAAGAGCTCTTCGCTCTCTTCGATCTCTCTGCCTCGCAGTTTCTCTGTCAGCTCTGCACTTACGTTATAAAGCCGGTCAAATCCCAGGTTGATGCATACGCCTTTCAGCGTGTGAGCTGCACGAAAAGCTCTTTCTCCATCTTTTGCTTCCAGGGCATCTTTCAGATCCGAAAAACTGCCGTCCTTTAAAAACTTCAGTGCAAATCTCTGGATCATCGCTTCGCTGCCAAATCTTTTCAAAATGTTTTCGTAATCAGACCCGGTCTTTTCGTAACATTCTCTTATTGTCATGTCTTTCCTCTCTTCTTGCAGAATCGAAGAAAGCGGATATTTCATCCGCTCCTTAGATCTATCTTAAGTAACTGTTATCTTATTCCATACTTTTCATTATATAAGAAACCGTTCCCATTGTCCACTGCTATTTGTGTTCGGTCTGATTTAAAATGCACCCTGCAAACTCCATCCCGGCTTCGGAAAGTTCCCTTATTCCTTCCGTCAGGATCCTTACATCAGCAAAATCCTGTCTTACAACAAAAACACCTCCGTCCACGCAGGAAGCAAGCATTGCCGCATCCGACAAAATCCCGGCCGGCGGTGTGTCCACGATCACCAGATCTGCCTCCTTTTCCAGCTGTTTTATGATCTCTGCGATTTTCCCTGTGCCAAGGATCTGCTGCGTGGATGACAGGCTTTTCGTCCCTGCAATGACACAGAGCTGTGTATCCCGACAGCGGATTTTTACCTCCTCTGCCGTTCTCTGCCCGGTCAGGACTTCATACGCCCCTTCCGTACCAGAATCCAGCTGCATCGTCCGGCAAACAGCCGGTTTTCTTAAGTCCGCATCGAGCAGAAGTACCGAATAGCCTTTCTTTTCCAACCCCAGTGCCAGATTGCAGGCAACGGTGGTCTTTCCTTCCCCGGCAACGGCACTGGTGACAAGAAGCGTATGCATGTTTTTCTTTTTCAGCTCCTTTTCCAGTCTTGCACAGATGGCATACCGGGCATCTAAAAAGGCAGCCGATCTCTTTTTTGCCCTGGTTTTCGGAAGACTTCCCAGATAATGGATCTGCGTCAGTCTCTGCAGATCTTCCCGGTTTCTGACGGTCTTTTTCGCCATGGCACCAAAAAGCACGATCAGAATAAAAAGGAGGCTTCCACCCCCAGCCCCTTCAAGTGCTGCCCTTCGACCATCCGGAATGTTGTCCGGCTGATGCGGCACACCGGATTCATCCAGAAGCTCCATCTTCAATACACCGGTCACCGGATGCAGGATTTCCGGGTAACATGCCAGCACTGCCTGCAGAAGTTCATACGCCCTGCCGGCACTTGCAGCCCTTGCCCGGATCGTGATCAGATTAGTATCTTGAACCACCGATGCATCGATACTTCCCGGCATGGTCTTTGTCCCCATCTTTTCACATACTTTTTCCCGCAGTACATCGCTCGTTAAAATATAAGGAAACACAACGCCGATCTGTTCTGCTACTTTCTGCTCATAGTTTTTATTTCCCGCATAGACAGAATCACTGCTCACCGCATAAGCAGCAAATGCAGTATAGACCGGCTGATAAGTTTTTTTCACAAGAAAAGAACAGGCAGCTGCCCCGATCCCTGCAAGAAGCAGCAAAAGCCACCAGAAGCGTCTGCCCTGTTTCCACATCGTCTCTGCCAGAGAGGTAAGGTCGATCCTTCCATCCTCCAATCTCATCTCACCGTTCATAATGTCCTCCATATCTGCCGTAATGATATGCATACTGATAGCCATAAGAGGCCATCGGTCTTAAAAATTCCACATGTGCATTGTTGTAGACACAGCCAAGATTTTTCTCTCCCTGTGCATTTAAAAGATCCAGTGCCGCATTCAGATCTTTCGCCTGTGCCCGGTGCTCTGCAACAACCAGAAGTGACGCATCCGCCATCTGTGCCATCTCCTCCGTATCCGCATTCTGCAAAAACGGCGGCGTATCGATGATCACATAATCATTCTCTTTTTTCAGGTTCTCCAACAATTTCTGAAAAATTTCTATTTTCAAATGTCCTTCTTCATCGGCAAGCCAGGACGCATTCTGCTTCCGGAAATCTGCATTTAACAGAAAAACCTTCTCTTTTCGCATCGAAAGTGCCAGTGCCAGATTTTCCGCCACGGTCGATCTGCCCTCTTTTTCCAGCACACTGGTCACAAGCAGTGTCTGTGCCTTTCGCTCCTCCATCTTTTTCTGGACGTGCTGTGTCAGTTTTTGCAGGGATTCCATATAGCGGAAGCTGATCAGCGGATCGTCTATGCGGATGTCAGTCCGTTTTTTTCTGTTCCGCTCATGCCAGAGCGTGCCAAGACGTCTCGCCTCCAGCTTCTGTTCAATGTCTTCCTCCGTGCGGATCGTATCCTTCAGCCAGGACAGTCCGCCGAAGATCAGTACCCAGCATGCTGCCGCAGCCAGAAATGCTTTGATCATGATATTTCGCCGCTCAAACGGCTGATCCGGCGTAAGCGGAACCTTCGGTGCCTTTAAGATCTCCAGGATTGCATTACCTGTCATATAGTCCGATACCAGGCTGTAATTTTTCAAAATAGACTGCATCAGTTTAAAGCAAAGCTCCGGTGAGGCCGCAGTGACCGCCAGATTGATCAGATTCGTTCCCTCCACCACCTCTGCCGATGCACTGCCTGCAAAATCCGCAAGATGTATCTCTTCTGCGACTTTTTTCTGTAAAATACTGCTGTTTAAAATCTGTTCAAAATGCTCTGCCATAACCTGTGCCGAACTTTCATTGTCATAGACATTATTCGGAAGTCCCTTTTTTGTCACATAAAGTGTCGCCTGGGAAGTGTAAGATGGCTGATAGTGCCACTGCATCACAGCTGCCGCAAGTAATGCTGCCGAAACGGCAAAACAGAAAATCACCAGCCACTGCCGCAGAACATCCGTCAGAACCGTATACGACAGTGCCCTGTCCACTCCATCCATCCTGTACTCACCCCGCCTTTGTTCCATTTTCTGCTCCTTCCGTCTCTTTCTGCCCTGTTTCTTCTGTCGCTTTTTCTGTCAGATTGGTCCTTTCCGTCTGTTTTGCTGCTTCTGCACGCTTTGTCCTCTCCGTCTGCTGTCTGTAATCCACCATCTCAAGCGTGACCGGAACCGTCACCATATCACCGCAGCTGTTTGTCACCTGCAGCCAGATCTCATATTCTCCGGCAATATTCAGGAAAAACACCGAATCCCCCGTGATCTCCACCTTATTTGAGATATCTCCGTCGATGCAGTCTGTCGCATAGACACTATCCAGAATATCCTGTGTCCCGACCGGAAAAGAAAATGGCTTTGCACAGGAGATTTTCGGCGAATGATAGTCCGTGTAGATCAGCTGTCTGGATGCTTTCGCAACGTGGCCGTCCCGGTCAAATGCTGCATAGGAGACCAGTCTGCGTCCTTTTTCCAGAAAAGTCGATACACTCTCGATCACCAGAGAATCCGTGATATCGCCGTCTTTTTCATCATAAGCTGTGATTCCCTTTTTCCATACTTTCTCCGGATCTTTGACACTCACCTGGATCTCATCCTGATCCATTGATATTTTCGGTATGGTTTGGTCTGTTTTTCGTCGGATCTGGTTCTGATTCAGTGCATAGACCGCCACTGAGAGCAGAAAAAGTGTGATCGCAAACCACCTTAATTTTTTCATTCCGTCTTCTCTTTCCGTTTTCGGTCTGCAAAAACGGCTGCCGATGCCGATACACAGGCAAGCAGAAGAGCCACGGACTCTCCCGTACTTTCTCCTGTTTTCGGTGAAACAGCCGTCTTTGTCACCGTACTTCTTCTTACATTCTCACTGCCAGGACTTATCACTGCCGCCTGGACCGGAAGTGCCAGCATACCGGACAGCAAAACTGCCGTGATCCAAAGTTTTTTATTTTTCATGATCCTTCCCCGCCTTTCGATAAAATACCTCTAAAACCATCTCATACATTGCCTGCTCATCCACATGAAATTCCGCATAAGTCTCTCCCATGGATGCTTCTCCTTTGATGCTTAAAATACCGGCATCCTGAAAACCGCCTCGAAAAAGCAGGGTTCCAAGATACGTCACTTCGGCTGCTGAAAGATTCGTGACTGAAAAATCCTTGATTTTCTGATACAGAGTCAACAAAAAAAGCGGATTCTTTCGAAACTGCTCTGCCGCTTTTCCTCCAAAAGCTGCAAGATACTGCTTCTGCCGCTCGATGCGGTCACTGTTGGCATCCGCTGTCGCTTCCTTTTCTTCCACCAGACGACTTCGCACATACCACTGTGCCTGCTCTCCGGTCAGCACCTTTCTCTCTCCTTCTTTCAGGGACGGATCCTGGATCGTCAGATCTTTGGTGACCGTCACCTCCACACCGCCGACTGCATCCGTCAGCACTGCAATGGCATCCAGATCCAGTGCCGCATACGCTGCGACCGGCATCCCGTAAAACAGCCTGGAAACGGCTCTCACCGTATTCTCACAGCTCTTCTCCTTTCCGTCCCCGTACGTGTAGGCAAGACAGAGCTGCAGCTTTTCCGTTCCGATAAAATTTCCAAGGTCTGAATAGACGTTGACATCCGTCATCGTATCTCGTGAGATCGCGATCAGGCGGCTCTTTCCGGTTTTCGTATCCAGCACAAGAAGAAAAAGTGCATCTGCCTGACCTGCTTTTCCATCTCCGACCGTGCCGCCCTCTTCAAACGCTTCCTTATCTACCCCAAGAAAAAGGATCGACACCAGATCTTCGTTGTACACATACTTCTCTCCCTGATATGTGACCTCCTTTCCCTGTTCGCATGCGATCTTTGCCCTGTCGTCTCCGCTTTGCTTTTCTTCCGGCAGATTTTCCGTTTCCACCGCCACATTGCGAAACAGTGCCTCTTTCCCCCTCATGCGAAATCCCTGAAAAAGTGCCACGATTGCCAGAATGATCACCAAAACGGCCGCCACATTTCGCATCACCCTGCCCGCTCTTTTTTCCGTCTGCATATTCCCACACCTTCTTTCTCTTTTTTACTGCCTGGTTTTTTCTTTTTTTCTCAGAACAGCCTGCACCAGGTAACGTCCGTCTGCCTGATCGGATGTGCAGGTGCTCAGGGTCACAAGTTTATCTTTTGCTGTCACCTTTACATCCTCTCTTGTATTCTGTCCCATGGAAATCCCGGCAAACACTTCTCTGATATACGCCCTTCGCCCCTTTTTCTTTGAAAAATCAAATGCCCCGAGCAGATGCGTATCATCAAAGCGGTACGCCGCAAAAATTTCATATGTCAGCCGGTAGCCCGGCAAATAAATAAAAAATTCCGGATGTTCCGCAAAAAATGTTTCATCCTCAAAAAAATGAAGATTCTGGAACATCGAGCCGTCTCTCATGTTGTGCCCGTAAAGCACGGTCATCGGATCTTTAAAATCCCTGCTGTTTGCCTCTTCCGTATAAATACTTCCGGCAAACGCATATCTTCCGCTGCTGTTGTGTCTCAAATAATAAGTGTCATCTTCTTCTCTTTGCAGCACCGGATAATCAATCTGCGTATCCGGTATCCGAATCCAGGCATAAATATCCGGATTGATGCTCGAAAGCTCTGCAAAATCGATGCCTTCCGGCCTGTCATCCCCGGCTTCGGACTCACGTTCCATTCCCTTTGCTGCCTTATTTTTTTCTTTTCCCTGCTGCCCGTTTTTTGTCCCCACTGCGAACGCTTCCGCCGCATCCCGCAGTCTTTCATACGACTGTTCTGTCACCAGATTGCTGCAGAACCTCACGCCTGCATAAGAGGCAGACACAATCGTGACCATAAGTGCCAGATAAAACAGCACACCCCAGAATCGATGCGTTCCTTTCTTATCCCTCATTCCAAAACGCCCGCTTTTGCAAGATATGTAAGAAATTGACCGATATCCAGACGTGCCTGTTCTTCTGACACTTCATATTCTTGCAGAACCTCCTGTACCAGCTCTTCCCTCGTCCTGTTTTTTTCCATATGTTTCCACAGAAACGCCCCGCTCTCATTCAAGGTCACCAGACCATTAAAAGTAAGCGCCGTATTTCCCACCGGCACCAGGATGTTTTCCCCTGCTACTTTCCGCAATACAAATCTCTTCGCCTCCATATTTCACTCACTTTCCCTTGTTGTATTCATCTTCTCTTTTCCCCGAAAATCCCATATTCTCTTAAAATCTCTTTCCTTTTTCTTCCAGTCTTAACGATTTCTTTTACCGATCCTAAAACCGGACCTTCTCTGAGATAGCCACAGAGCCTCTGCCCCCAGGCAAACGGCAGAAGATATGGATGCTTTTTCAGGTACGGAAAACGCCACAGAAGATTCTTTGCAGGCGGAAATGCCATGTAAAACAGACCGGGGAATATGCCTGACAGTCCTCTTTTTTCCGCCGCATGCAGCGTAAGGGTGCCACTGTGCAGGCGACTCCTTGTCCCTTTTCCATGAATGCCGGAGTGCAGGATATCTTCCATCAGTCTTTCCGTATCCAGTTTCATACTATGCACACCTTCCGGAAAATAGAACTGTTTTTCTTCAAAACCAAGATACTGCACACCAAGGCGAAAAATCGCCTCTGCAAACAGGATACCATCCGTCATCCGGATGCGATCCCAGAAAATCTTCCAGTCTATCTCCTTCTCGTAATGCTCGGCAAACAGCAGAATATCGCAGATCTGCCGTATCCCGACTCCGGAAGCAAGCAGATGTTTTCTGGCATGGCAGAACTGAAAAAACAGATGATCCGTCGGCTGCGGCATATTGATTTTTACACCTTCTGTCTCTCTTTCGATCGCCTGTTTATGGATCTCATCAAAAAATCCATTCCATCCAATACACCATTTTTCATTTTCCGGAAACAGCATCCGGTGCAGCTCGATCACCAGAAAACCGCCTGTTTTTTTATAAGCCGTCTCGTAGTTCTCGGTGCCAGTCTCAGGATTTAACTGCTGCATTCCATATAAAAGCATCGCTTCCTGACAGGCCTCAAACTGCTCTTTTGGTATCAGCAGATCCTCATCAGCAGAAAGCCTCGCATCCGGATCCGGATACAGACTGCGGCAGACGATTCCTTTTACCGCCAGCGGCTTTACACCCATCTGTTGTAAATGAGCGTACAACTCCAGAAATTCTTCGGTCATCGTCCTCTGAAGTGCCATCAGCCGTAGACTCTTTTCCCGCACTTTTGCAAACATCACACGGTCCGCCAAAGCCGCTGCCCGGCACTCCACCACCGCCTCATAAACCAGCGGCAGCACATGATGCATGTCCGCCAGGGCAAAAACCCCTGACCACTCCTGCATGGAACGCTCCTTCCATGCCACCCGCTGCCCGCGGATCCCCGCACGCAGTGCCTCCAGAAAAAGCTCCTGGTACTCCCTTGTTTTTATGAACATTTCAGTCCTCCCTGTAATTCAGAAAACATTTTTGATATTTTCATTGCAAAATCCCGCCGAGGCATCTTTTGCACCCAACTATGATGCCTACGGATTGTTCCGTGCGTTGCACTCCCACAATCCGCCCCAGTATTCGCATATCGTGGGATTATCATCCCACTTTTATGCTCATATCGGGGCGGGTCCCAAGGTCTTTCATCCACCTATGAGCAAGCTCATGTGGAGTTAGACCTTTTGACCCTAGCATCATATGATGTTGGAGTCAAAAAAAGACCACATACCGTTTTGGTATATGGTCTTTTTATCTTAGTGGGAGAAGACTCCCTCTTCTTCTATTCGTGCTCTTCCTTAACCAGATATGCCTGCACCAAGTAGCGGTAATTCTTACCGGCCGCATGGCAGGTTGAGAGCGTCAAGATCTTGCTGTCCTTGTCCACCTTCGCCTTCGTGTCAATGGATGCATTCATATTTCGCTGCTCTAAAATATCTTTCAGATAAGTCTCCCTGCTTTCCTCATCTTTTCCCTGATTATAATACATCAGCACATGACGGTTGTCCGTCAGATAGGCCGCAAAAATCCGATATTTCAAGATTGAATCCGGCGTGTAGATGGTCAGATCCTTATGATCTTTCAGGAATGTCTTATCCTCGTACTTGTGCAGACCTGCAAACATCGAACCGTCTTTCATGTTATGTCCGTAAAGCACCGTCAGATAATCGTCAAAATCTTTGGCGTTTTCCTTTTCCGAATAAATCGCTCCGCTGTCACTTAAACTGGTATCCGCCGCATGGTTCAGATAGTACGTATTATCCGTGCTGTCCTGTACAACCGGATAGTCGATATCCGTTCCCGGTATCGTGATCCACGCATAAATGTCCGGATTTTCCTTCTGTAAGGTCTCAAAATCCACCGGAATGTCCAGCTTCTTCTTTTTTTCCTTTGTCTTGGACTGTTCCTTCGACTCCTGCGTATCGGTCTGCCGTTTCTCGGAATTCTGCTGCTGCATTTCTTCATAAGTCTGCCTGGCATGTTCTCTTTGTGTATAAATCCGCAAAACGACTGCCGTCAGGATCACTGCCGCAGCAAACGATATCACCGCGATCACCTTCCATGTTCTTTTCTTCACTTCGACTCACCTTCTGACTGTTCTTCGGTATAGAAGGTCTGAATGATCAGATCATAAAGTGCATCATCATCTACATAAACCTCATCATAGACACTGCCCTTCTTGGATTTCGCCTTCAAAGAAACAATGCCGTCGGCAGTAAAATGCATATCCATCGCCTCCGTTGCCAGATAAACCGAACGATCCAGGCTGAGATTTGTGACCATATCATCCGTAAGACTCTGATAAAGGCTGACCGGAAGTCCCATATCCGATTTCATCGCCTTCACCGCCTGTCCCATAAAATTCACAAGGTACTGTTTCTGACGCTCCATACGGGAATTGTTGGAAAAATCCTTTTCCGTATCTCGATAACGTGTAAACTTCAACGCCTGATCTCCTGTCAGCGTCACCGCCGCCCCCTCTGCAAAGGACGGATCAACCTGCGTCATATCTTCCGGTACCGTCACCGTTACGCCGCCAACTGCATCGTTGATCATGGCAACCGCATTCATATTCAATGCCACATAGCCATTGATCGGCATTCCATAGAACAGGTTGGAGACAGCATCTACCATGTACTGACAGCTTGTCACCTTTCCATCCCCGAAGGAATACGCAAGTCCGAGATGATTCTTTGATTTTCCAAGATAATTTCCCTTATAATCAAACGTCTTGATCTGTGTCATGGTATCTCGCGAAATACTGATCATTTTGATCTCATCTTTGCTCTTATCCATAACCATCAGAAAAATGGTATCCGCCTGACCGCTCTCACCAGAAACATCATCCTTTTCTTCGATCGTATCACTCTCCTGATCAATGCCCATGACCAGCATCGTCACCAGATCGTGATTATAGCGGTAAGCCTTGCCATTGTACCAGATCACATCCGGGTCGGAAGAAACCTTTGCATCACTTCCGTCAGTGTTTTTTGAAATCATCTGATTTTCTGCCACACTGATGTTCTCATCCATATGTTCCTGTCCGGTCGTACGCAGTACATGATAAGCTCCGAATGCCGCCGTTTCCAGAAGCATCAACACGATCAGAATACTCAGCATCAGACGCATGGCATAAGAGAACGCACTTTTCCTGGAAAACGCATATTTCCAAACGATCACAAACACAATACCAATACCGGCACCGATCGTATGAAAGAGCAGATTCCCAAGATCAAAAACTCCCGTCTTTAAGACAAGCTGGAGTATTTCCACACAAAGTGCTAATGCAAACGATGCACCCATACTCTTCGCAGCCTGATACTTTCCTTTCATCAGAACCATGGTCAAAGCTCCAGGCAAAATAAAAGCGATCGTACCTGCTGCCACTTTTATCAGTGTTTCCATCATCCAGCTTCCTGTGAAGATCCCCATATCCACCGCAGAATCTCCGGATCTCTTTCCAAGAATGGTCACCGCCAGGATCAGCAGCACATAAATCGCAAACATCAGCCACACACAGATGGCTCTGCCACGCTTTCTCTTTTTTTCTCTCCAGGATGGTGTCACAAAAACGTACACAATAAGCAGAAGCAGAAAGCTTACGGCTGCCGCCGCATATACCATGTCCGGCAGTACGCCAAGCGGAGTCGAAACTGCCTCCAGGCCTCTGCTGATACTCGTTAATACTCCCATAATCCTATCCTTTCACTACCAGCTCCAGCGTAACCGGAGCAGATACATTGCCGTCACTGTCCATCGCCGTGTAAGTCAGCGTATAAGTGCCCGGTTCATCCGTGCTGTAGTCACCTGAAATCTGAATTTGACCAAACAGGAAGGAACGTTCATCCTTATCATCTGTAATACTTTCAACCTGATAAGTTGCATCAAATCCTTCGCCTGCCTGAATCACTGATTTTGTTTTTCTCAGCTTAACTACCGGTGCACCTGATTTTGCTGTTGTTTCTTTTTCTGTTGCTTTCTGTGTTTCCGTTTCCTTATCAGAACTCTCTGTTGCTTTCGTTTCAGAACTTTCTGTTGCTTTTGTTTCTTCCACAGATTCCTTCACTTCTTCAGATTTTGTCTGTATTTTTTTCCCAGAAGAACTTTCTGATTCAACATCTTTTTCTTTCTCTGTGTTTTCAGTTTGAAGTTCATATCCTGCAACCAGCATGGTCTTTTGATTTTCACACTGCATATTCAGTTTTTTTCTGATTTCATTATAAGAGGTTGCAGCCATAATCACAGCTGCTGCAGCAATCACAGCCATACCTGCCGTCAGCCATCTCTTCTTTCTCATCTGTCATGCCTCCATCATAAAGAATCTTCTGTATTCATAGTTTCTTCATCATCTTTCACATACTTCTGATAACTTCCGTATTTTCCATAGCCATATCGACCATAACCATATTTCCCGTATCCATACTTTCCATAGCCGTATTTTCCGTAGGAAGCAAATCCTCTGTGACTGCGATTCAGGATATAACCAATCAGTTTATCCTCCAGAATAAATGGTTCAATTCCCTTCTTAACCTGTGGAAGCTCCGCCATATCGTGACGTACCACATAAAGCACACTATCTGTATAGGTTGCCAGAATTGCCGCATCCGAAAACAGGTAAGACGGCGGTGTATCAATGATAATATAATCAAATTCTGCTCTAAGATGTTTCATAAGTTCTTCCATGTGCTTCTCATCCATCAGATTTGATATATTTCCATGCTTTTTTCCGCCCCCGATTACAGTCAGTCCTTCTCTCTTTACTAAGATTTCTTCCAGTTTTGCTGTTCCTTTTAAATACTCAGCAAGCCCCTGCTGTTCCTGCAGCCCCAGCATTCCCGCAACCGAAGGTCTTCTGAGATCTGCATCAATAAGAACTGTCTTTTTTTCATGTTGGACAAAAGCCAGTGCCAGATTGACTGCAGTCATACTCTTTCCTTCCTGTGGAAGTGTACTGGAAATCATTAACACTTTCTGATTTTCCTGTTCCATTTGTTTCTCAATTCGAAGCTGTGCTGCCTGAAGGGACTGCTTAAAAGCCCAGTCTACCTTTCTGTTTGTCAGCAACAGATGTTGCTTTTTACTCTTGTCACGCTTTTTAATCTGAATTTCCGGTATCATGCTGATACACGATTTTGAAGTAATTTTCTTCATATCGCTTTCACGACGTACCGTTTTAATTACCTGTGCATAAAATGCCGCAATCATCAGACAAAGAATAACTCCTACCGCAATTCCTTCAAATAACTGCTTCACTGCCGAATATGCATTGACCGGAGTATCTGAAGCCGGTGCCTGATCCACAATCTGAAGTTCCATTGTTCCGTTTGAACTCGCCACCCATTCAGGATACATTTTCTCAAAAAGTTCCATCACCATATTTGCATTGTTGTAATTATTTGCTGTAACAGTAACCGCAAACAAATTGGAATTTTCCGTATATGCAGATGTAATACTGTAATTTTCATTGACATCTTCCGGTTCTACACCTGCAAACAGTCTTTCTTTAAATTCTCCTGTGCTCACAACTGCGGAAATGCTTCCGCTAAGCCTCTGTGCTATAGAAGCATCCACTTCTGCTATTGATGTTTTATTTACCGCATATGTAACTTTTGCCTGATACTGTGGTGTGTAAGCCTGATTACCTGCTATAATAAAAGCAGCGATCATTGTCACAACCAGCATAAGGAATTGCGGCCAGTATTTTTTAAAACACCGGATGGCATCATCCAGCATGCTTATAAGATCAATGGCATTTTCGTCTTCATGGTATTCCTGTACACTCTCCTGCACTTCCTGCTGTCTCTTATCGTTTTCCTGCATTTTGTCCATCCTTTCCGTAGGCATAGCTGTAATAATAACGTCCATACTTACGATATCCGCTTCCTGCAAGCCGCTCTCCCCTTGCCATATTCAACACACCGCCGATTACAGATGCCCCTGCATCCTCCAGAATATCTACCGCATCGTTTATTGCCGTTGCATGAACTTCATCCTGCTTAATGACCATAAATGCAGCCTGTGCATATCCCGCAATAATTTCAGCATCACGCACAATTCCAGTTGGTGCTGTATCCAGGATCACATAATCAAATTTTTCTGAAAGTTCCTGCAGCATCTGTTCAAAACGCTCTGATTCATACAGATTTTCCGGATTTGAAATCGCTTTTTTCTGTAATACACACATAAACTGTCTGTCATCCTGTCCTGCTTTCTGCAAAACCTCATCAAGTGATCTTGTTCCCTTCAGATAATCATAAAGTTGTTTATCCATATCCATATCTATTTCCAGCAGCTTATGGACTGCCGATCTTCTCATATCACAGTCTACAAGAACAACTTTTTTTCCTCTCTGTGCCAGATTCAGTACCATATTTACTGCAACTGTAGATTTACCATCATTCTCTTTCAGACTGGTCACCATGAGAACTTTATACCCTTTTGCATACATCTTTCTCCGCAGTTTAGTAACAATTTTATCAATCGACTCTGAATATTGAGGATCTGTCCTTACGTCTGTAAGCAATATGGATTTCTGATTCTGGTTTTTTCTTATAAACGGAATGCTTCCAAAAACATCCATATCCAACAATTCTTCCGCTTGATCCGCATTATGAATCTTATCCGTAAAGATTGCCATGGCTATAATAATCCCACAGGCAGCTGCAAACATGACTGCTGCCATTTTGAGTGCTGTCATAAGTGCACGCTCTCTGTGAATTTTAATCCCATTTCCCGAAAAACTTCCAATTTTTTTCAGTATATATCCCGTCTGAAAATACCCTGAAAGCTTTGGATAATTATCTATACCGGCTTTCAAAAGACGACACGCACTCTCAGCCGAACTGCTCGTTGCACTCATCACAATGACATTTGTTCCCGTTACGATACTTGCAGATAAATTTCCCTGCATTTTATCTGCATCATCTTCCTTTTTAATCAGTTCTTTCATCATATCGCTGTTTAATGCACTATTGCATCTGGATACTGCTGTATCCATCCCTGTCGTATAAAACTTATTTGCTGAATTATCACGTGGAATTACGTAAAGATTCACACTTGCTTTATACGTATTTTGCATATACTGATCCAGGAAAATATAAGAAAGTGTACCTGTCACACAGGTAACTGCAAGGATATATATCAGATATTTTTTCAGACTTCTATAGATATACTTAAAATCAAATGCTTCTGTATTTATATTTGAGTATTTCTCCTGTTTCATCCTTTTCCTCCTACTCAACTACCACAATCAGATTTGCATTGCAGTCGTATCCGGTTTCTTCTGATGTGTATCTGTAATTCACTGTATAAATTCCTTTTTTTTCGGTATTCACTTTTGAAGTAATTTCAATGGATGACAGTGGAATAACATCTTTACTGATCTGATTCTGTTCTTCTGAACTGTCACCAGACGTTGTATCTTCTATCTTTTTCTCTCCATCTTCTACAACATGATCCAAATATGTATTCGCATTAAAATCCTGTCCCTTTTTCAAGTATGTCACGTATTGATTCAGCACAAGCTCCGGTCTCTTGTTTCTTTCATCATAGCTGTCTTCATAAATTTCTACACTGATTGGGAGTGATGTTGTAAATCCGACACTGTTCGTTACGTTTAATGTACATTCATAAATTCCCTTTTTGGGTTCTCCCTCTAACAATTCCTTATCTCCGTCGAACGTGACAAATGGAGTAACATCTCCGTCAATACAATCGTTAGCAGTAATGCATGACAATAAATCAATTTCCTGGTTTTCCGGAAAGCGAAGTGCCTGTGTGATGGAAAAATGTACCTGCCGATAATCTGAATAATGAAGCGTTCTTGTAAGCGATGTCATATTACTAGACTTATCGAATGCAACATATGTAATCAGGAAATCATTATCTGAATCTTCCTTTTTCTTGATATTATCAATCAAAATACTGTCCGATACATCTCCGTCCTTCTCATCCGTTGCTGTAACACCAGAAATCAGTTCTTTATCATCCGCACCAATACTTGCAGAAAAACTTTCCGCATCGGCACTAATCACCGGCGGATCCACATCTCTTTGCTTTTGCCCATTCGAGTAATAGACCCAGCCCCCCGCTAATGCCAGGATACAAACTGCTCCTGCACAGACCTTTGCTTTATTCATAGTATTTTACTCCTTTTCTAAATTGCCTGGAAATCCACAAGTGGATTTCCTTTTAAAATCCTGCTTGGATTTTCTGAAGTCCACACCTGAACCTGTTTCCATGGATATCTTCTTTCAAGATATCTCATCAATCTCTCCATAGATGGTGTACGATACTGAAAATCATGTGCATCTGATGCCAGGATGCTGACAATCCCATCATCCATAAACTGCCTTGCCAGATTTCTGCATCTGCTTCCAAACTGCCCAAAAACACTTCCTTTGTTTACCTGAAGCACACAGCCTTGCTGTGCAAGAAAATATGCAAACTCAGGATCTTTCTGTATAAAAGTATATCGTTCCGGGTGTGCCAAGACTACATTATAACGTCTATTTTGCAAATCATCAACATATTTGCAAACTTTTTCGACATTTTCTTCAAAATCAAATTCAATCAACACATATTTCGTTCCATTTAGCGTAAGAAGTTCTCGGCATTCTAACAAATCTCCCGCATTTTCATCCATAAAAATTTCCATACCCGGATAAAGTTTAACCGGTATTTGCCTTATTACCAGTTCTCTCTGAAGTCTTTCGAAGCTTTCTCTATATTCTTCTAGCGTATAATCATAATAATTTCCATGGCTGGTTGCCGCCATATGAAAAACCCCGCTATGAGCTGCCATTTTTGCCATTCTCACTGCTGTTTCCAGATCTTCTGCCCCATCATCCAATCCCGGAAGAATGTGCAAATGTAAATCAACCATATCCTTCTCCTTTCACTGCCGTGCATTTTTCTTTTTGAAAAAAATCTTTTTCAAGAACATTCCGCCCATACAGGCTCCCAACGTATTACACAACACATCTGTCCCCTGGGCAATCCCTGTTCCTGCTGCAAACTGCCAGCTTTCTATCCCAAGCGACAATAGAAAAGCAAGCCATATCACATGACAGCCTGTAAGTTCCCCCAGCATAAGTCCCAGTGGAAAATATAAAAACGTATTCATGATCATTTCTCTGTAAAATTCGCCCGAATATTCTGCCATCACCATAAAACAATGTTCATTGGATGACTCTCTTCCAATCACTGTGAATCTAAGGATTATTAAAAGTGCCACCACAGCCCCCACTGCATTCATTACTTTCCATATATCCTGTCTTATACATTTGGCCAGAATCCTCCAGATTATCAGTGATCCCAGCATTGTCATACCTACGCTTCCATAGCTCCATGCATAAACATTTAACATTTTCAATCCCCTGTCCACGCTTTCTCTTTGTTGTTTAAGATTATACTATCCGGTGTATATTTCTACAAGGAATCTTTTTCTTCTTTTTTTCTCTTCATTGTCTCCTCTACCTTTTCCGGAACTTCTATTAATCCAAATCTCCATAAAATCGGATATATATAGGAAATACCTCTTATGTCCCCAAGTTCCTTGGGTTTGTTCACCGCCCCTGTAAACTTCCTGCTTTTTTCAAATGCCAGCACAATACTGCTCCACGCCAGACTTTTGCTCTTTTCCCTTCGATCGATCAACAACTCTTTATTCCATTCTCCGTTTTTCCCGATTTTCAGTTTATAGTAAAATGGCAGACCTGTCATGGTTTTAAATGGATATTCCTGAAACGCAACAATGGTCTGCCATAAGTTTTCTTCTGTTTTTTCTTCTGCTAATTTTTTGATTCTTTCCTGTCGGATACGGTATATTCTGCAATCTTTTTCCCGCATCTTTCGTTCTTCTTCATTATAAGTACATTTTTTGTATGATATCCCTTCTGTCATCTTACCTTCTCCTTTTACGATTCCTCACAAAAAATACTGTTATTTATATTTTTACTTCTCTTTTGCACTTTTCTTCCGATACTTATAAAGAGCTACGATTTCTCGCAGCTCTATTATATATCATCTTAAAATTTAAACGTATCTTTCAGTCCCAACCATTTCTGGTCTTTATCACTCAGGTTCAGCGGTGTACCGTCTGCCAGCCTATAACCTTCTGCCGATGCACTGCCTTTGTACTCGCCCTTCACTTCCGGCCACTCGATGCCGATCTCCGGGTCGTTCCATGCCATGCCGCCCTCATCGTTTGGATGCCAGAAATCGTTCACTTTATAGCAGAATTCTGCCTCATCGCTCAGCACCAGAAATCCATGTGCAAAACCTTCCGGAATGAGGAACTGCTTTTTATTTTCCGCAGATAAAACCACGCCGAACCATTTTCCATAAGTCCTGGAATCGGAACGCAGATCCACGGCAACATCAAATACCGTTCCACGTACCGCACGGACCAGCTTACACTGCGGATACTGTTTCTGGAAATGCAGGCCTCTCAATACTCCTTTTGTGGACATGGACTGGTTATCCTGTACGAAATGAATATCAATGCCTGCCTCTTTCATATCTCTTTTGTTGTAGGTTTCCATGAAATAACCACGTTCGTCACCATGAACGGCCGGTTCTACGATACAAAGGCCTTCGATGCCGCCTACGTTTTTCTCAACTTTGATCTGTCCCATTTTCTTTATCTCCTTCTGCAACTGTTCAGTATCTTTTTATCTTAGTCGGTGAAGACTCCTACTTCTTATTTTTTGTACTTATCTTTTAAAATGTATCCGAAATCACGCTTTGATTTCTTTCAAATAACGGCTCAGTGCGTCCTGCCAGGTCGGAAGCGGGGTAAATCCATTTTCCACCAGCTTGCTCTTATCCAGACGGCTGTTAAACGGTCTTGCCGCTTTGCTTAAGCCATATTCTGCTGTGGTTACCGGCAGAACTCTGGTCGTATAACCTGCCTGACGGTAGATTTCCCTCGTAAAATCATACCAGCTGATGTATCCGCCCTCGTTCGTCGCATGATAATAACCATATTTTTCTGTTTCATTCATATCAACCAGCAGACGTGCCAGATCATAAGTGTAAGTTGGTGTACCGATCTGATCATTGACCACACGAACCGTGTCATGCGTCTTGCCGACATTCAGCATCGTCTTGATAAAATTCTTGCCATTTAAGCCAAAGACCCACGCAATGCGGACGATAAAATATTTCTCCAGTGTCTGGCTTACTGCCAGTTCCCCTTCCAGCTTCGTCTGTCCATAGACATTCATCGGCTTATAATCCTTGCAGTCCGGTTTCCATGGATCTGTGCCCTGACCGTCAAATACATAGTCCGTGCTGATGTAAGTCATCTTGCAGTCCAGCTTCTTGCAGACATCCGCAATGTTCTGCGTGCCGCCCGCATTGATCGCACGAACCTTTGCAACCTTGTCATCATCTTCCGCCATATCAACCGCAGTCCATGCCGCGCAGTGGATCACCGCATCCGGTTTTACGCTCTCAATGACACGCTTTACTGCTTCTTTATCTGTGATATCCAGTGAAAGATAAGGTGCTTTTGTCACCTCAGAACCATCTTCCACACCGCTGTACTGCTCCTGAATATCAGAACCGACACCTTCGTGCCCTCTCCTGATCAGTTCGTTCATTACATCATGTCCAAGCTGTCCGCCGACACCTGTTACAAAAAATTTCATGCTGTTTCCTCCACTAATTATGCTCATGAGCGACTGGCTCACAAGTTACTTCTTTTAAGTATCATAACTCATAGCATTTACTAAGTCAAACCGAAAAGCTGAAATCATTCCCTGACTGCACCGGAGAGTCATGTAAAATCAATATTCTCCAAGATCAAACAATTCCTCAAAGGTTATTTTCAAATTCGGGAACATCACCAGTTGTAACTCCTCTTTATTCTGTGCAGTAACTGTTTTATAAAGATACGGATATCCTGTTCCATCCTCTTCGAAGTCAAAAAGATAGATTTCTACGGACTTTTTTCTCCAATCAACGATCCAGTATTCAGAAACTCCGACTTTGCAGTAAATATTCATTTTTTCGTGCCTGTCGTATTTCTCTGTAGCATTGGATAAGACCTCCATCACAAAACGAGGAATACCTGTAAAAGAAATATTCTTTCGATCTCTCAAGTTGCAGATAATGGATACATCCGGAATCATTACTTTATCATCGTTCTCACGCCATTCATACTGCACACCATCACCAAAGACACGACACAGACTGTCTTTAATCTGACTGCCGATTTTGATAACAAAATTGTTGATAACCATAGCGTGTTCCAGGTAAGTTTTACTTAAATCCTCAACAGGTAATACATTACTCATGCAATGCTGCACCTCCTTGATATATAGTATTGTTTACGTTCTCTGAAGTCTTTCACCGCTGCTGCGTCTTCTTTGCAGGTCATACCGCACCTGATGTCACTCTGATATCACTCTACCGTCACGCTCTTCGCCAGATTTCTCGGTTTATCCACATCCAGTCCTTTTGCCACGCTGACATAGTATCCGATCAGTTGCAGTGGAACCACGGCCAGACTTCCGACAAAATGCTCATCTACTTTTGGTACATAAACGGTAAAGTTCACCTGATCTTCGATTTCGTATTTTCCATAGGTAGTCAGTCCCATCAGGTAAGCTCCGCGGCTCTTACATTCGAGCATATTGCTGATGGTTTTCTCATAGAGTTCGCTCTGTGTCAGGACTCCGATCACTAGGGTTCCCTGTTCGATCAGGCTGATGGTTCCATGCTTCAGTTCTCCTGCCGCGTAGGCTTCAGAATGAATATAGGAAATTTCTTTGAGTTTTAAGCTTCCTTCCAGGCAAACTGCATAATCAATGCCGCGGCCCACGAAGAATACATCATGTGCGTTTGCATATTTGGAAGCAAACCACTGGATCCGTTCTTTATCTTCCAGGACTTTCTGCATTTTATCCGGGATGGTAAGCATCTCAGAAATGTAATAGCTGTACTGTTCTTCTGAAATCTTTCCTCTGACTTTTGCGAACTGCACTGCCAGGCAGTACATTGCGGCTAACTGTGCACTGTAGGCTTTCGTTGTCGCAACTGAGATTTCCGGTCCTGCAAGTGTATAGAATACCTTATCGGCTTCTCGTGCAATGCTGCTTCCAACTACATTGACGATCGCCATTGTGGTAATATTCTTTTCTTTTGCCATTCTAAGAGCCGCCAGTGTATCGGCTGTTTCACCGGACTGGCTGACTACGATCACCAGTGCTTTCTGGTTTAATGGCATTTTTCGATAACGGAATTCGGATGCCAGCTCTACCCTCACCGGAATATCTGCCAGATCTTCAAATACATACTGTGCTGCCATACCCACATGCCATGCCGATCCGCAGGCAACAATATATATCTGATCAAAATTCTGAATCTCTTCGTCCGTGATCTCTACTGTTGAAAGGTCAATTTTATCCTCTTTGATGACCGAATTGAGCGTATCCTGGATTGCTTTTGGCTGCTCATGGATCTCCTTCATCATAAAATGCTCAAAACCGGCTTTCTCTGCTGCTTCAGCATCCCACTTGATCTCGGTTGTTTCTTTTTCAATCTCATCGCCGTCAAGATTATAAAAATGTGCCTCTCCCGGAGTCAGTTTTGCGAACTCCAGATTTCCAATATAATAAACATTTCTGGTATATTTGAGAATTGCCGGAACATCAGAAGCAACATAAGTTTCGCCGTCTGCAATACCAATGATCATCGGACTGTCTTTTCGTGCCACCCAGATCTCCCCCGGATAATCCTTAAACATCAGTTCCAGAGCATACGAACCGCGTACACGCACCATCGTTTTCGCGATCGCATCGATCGGACCCAGATTATATTTCTTATAATAGTAGTCCACCAGCTTGATCACAACTTCTGTATCTGTCTGACTGTAAAAAGTATAGCCATGTTTTAATAACTTTTCCTTCAGCTCCGTATAATTCTCAATAATGCCATTATGCACACCAACAACCTCGGATTCTACCATACCTGAGCCAGAACCGCTGCAGTTTCCCGACACATGCGGATGTGCATTTGTCTGACTCGGTTCCCCATGCGTTGCCCAGCGAGTATGACCGATCCCGCAAGTACCTTTTAAGGTATGACCATCGTCCGTTTTCTCCGCCAGATTGCTCAAGCGTCCCTTTGCCTTCACAACCTGTGCCAGATTCTCTCCGTCTCGAACAGCCAATCCCGCCGAATCATATCCCCGATACTCCAGTTTTGACAAACCATCCAATAAAATCGGTGCTGCCTGATGTTCTCCTGTAAAACCAACAATTCCACACATAATGTATTCCTCCACTTTTTCTGAATAAAATGATTTGAAATTTGCTCTTATCAAAAATCAAACACTTCAGACAATCCTTATGTTTCTCTTTTCCATAATAACTCAAAAAAATTTTTCAAAAATCTCCCTCTACCTGTAGAGATCCTCCAGCGTTACCAGCCGGACTTCACCGTGCTTCTGTGCCTGAAGAAGTCCATCCGTACCTATTTTCTCGTTTCTGTACTTGCACGAGCCAATGATATAATCCTTACCTTCAGCAGGTGTTCCAACGATATCAATCTGTATCTGCTTTTTCTTCTTCCGGTCTGTCCCTCACCATTGACCGATTCCACTCAGCTCAACAGGAAGATTATCTGAATCTCATCGACTTTCATCTTAATATCGTTCATTCGAGAAGCACCCTCAGCAATTGCCTTGATGATTGCGTTGTAAATGGCCGGCTCCCGGAGTTCCTGTTTCAACAGATTTCCCGGTTCCTCATACAAATAACTGGAACGATCAAAGAAATTATCCAGCAAAGCCTCATCTATACTGTCTCCCACATCCAACTTGTTAATATAATGAGGAACTCCTCCTGTAATTCCATAAATCAGAGCATTATCCTGTGCAAACAGATTTGGGTGAAACACCGCCGTTTCTTTATAGTCCAGTGGCTCAATCTTAGCAGGCTTCGGCTTTCGCAAGATACGGATATTCATCAATTACAAAAATGATCCTTTTTTCTTTTGAAATTGCTGTCAACTCACTCAAAGCATCATCATAATGCATATTCCGCTTAAACTGTGCACTCGTTCCAAATCAACGGATCAATGTTCCGGAATAAACTGATTAAATGGTCTGGATAAGTATGTGTCAGCAGAACAACTCTTTGTTCTGCTTGATTACCCATAAAGCACGACCAGCTAATGGCGGAAAGCAGATCAGATTGAACCGGAATCAATGTTCAGCTTGTAGCGGAATCCACGCTCAGATGAGCCGGAATTTGCATCATAAGACCTGAACTCAGGTGCAGACTCCATCTCAGGCCGCACAAAGCTCATAATCGACTTTCAATGCCGTTTTACCAACACGCCGTCTGCCGTAAATGACAATGCACTCAAACTTATCACTTGCATACCGTTTATTCAGCTTTCGAAGGTTCATTCTCACGGCAATAAGATCGACTCATCTGTCCACCTCCAAGAACTATAGTCGTAATTTATTATACTCGTAAGTTACTTTCTTACGAGTATAATAATAAATCAGGCATATTCCAAGGTCAAGTAAAATGATTCGTCTGCTGCTTACTGAAACCCATATTAACTCCTAAAAATTTTATGTAATTCTTCTGATTACAGGATTTGGTGGTATCTCTCTTCCTATAAATCAAAAAAAGCAACTATTGGTTTTTCAATGTAGCTCCTTCCAGTATTTTCCGAATCTTCTACTTTACTCACCTCTGCATATTCTAAACTTCCTACTGGATATTCAGAAACATACAATGTTCCACTGATGCAGTTTCCACATTCTGAACATATATATTCTATCTGACCTTCATACACAACTCTTTCTCCCATAGCATGTTCTGAGACACTTACAACTTCCAAATCCCATTCCACTAAAAATTCTTTTCCGCATTTCCCACAACGACACTTTGATGCTTTGATTTCTACCATATTTTTCCTCTTTTACTCTTGTAAAACACCTGCTTTGATTCTCATATTAAGCTATTGGATGCTGAAATTCGCTTTCTTAAATATTTTAAAAATCGCTTTTTATAATCAAAAAAAACATCTTCATCAAAACTATTTTTTATAAACGTGTCAACATTTCGCCAATTTTCCGATGCTTTTCCTTTTTCTATTATTTTAATTATACACGAAAACAATTCGTCTATCTTTTTATCATTTGAAACTTTTTTCATTGCAAAGCACAATGCATTATAATAATGCGGAAGCCAAGCAGACTCTTCTGCTGATGAAACAAATTTTTCAAGTATGTATTTAGTATCCAACAAATAATCAATCGACATATATCTAAGTACATAATATATATCCTTATTCACTGTTTCTTCCACAATATCTTTAGTCAAATCTATATTTACAACATCTTGATAAACCTCTTCGCTTAACCTGACACCAATAGATTTAAAACTATTTTCCATACTATAGGCTTCAACATAAGCATCTCCAATTATCAATTGTTTCTGCAAATTGCTTAATTCTATAGCTGGAATTTTACTAAACGCTCCCTTAGCAATTGCCCCACGAAGAAGAATCCCATTTTCAATAAATTCTTCTCTACAAAGCTTCAAAATAATTTGAATGAATTTATCTAATGTCTTTTCTCCTGTATCATTGGTATACAGTACAATTGAATCGCTGACTATAAAACCATTAATTTCACTAAAACTTTTATTTTGATTAAGTTGTGAAAATACAATATAAGCAACCCTGGAATATTCTTGAATATATTCTATTCCTTTCTTTTGACCAAGTTTTTTTAACGTCGACTTAAATCCTAATATATCTAAAAATGCTACGTATTTCTTATTTCCATTCATTTGTAATTTCACATCTCCTAAAATACTTTTATTTAACAACTATCTTTTATCTAAAACAAGTGTTCCTGATATTTCCCATCCATGACATCTTTCAGATACTGACCATACTGATTTTTCGTAAGTGCTTAATTTTCTGGCGATACCTGAAAATTAAGCACTTACAAAACTGAAAAGTTATAGAGATACCACTCCTTAGAGAGATTATCTCATAAATTTTGGATACTGAAAAACCGGTGGATTATTCATCGCTTACTATACACTCTGCTGTCTATGCCGAACTACAAAGATGAGCCCGCAGGCATAGAACAGTTGATGCCATGGAGTGATTTCATAAAGAAAAAATGTCCAGATGTAACCGACACTTCAACTGAAAAAATCCTGAAAACCGTGGGAACCTCTCAATTTGAGGTTCCCTGTAAATAATGAACGTAGCCTTATTCATCGCTAACGTTTGGAAACAACTATCGATCACTTACCTTTCTTCCCGTGACACGTTTTCTTTAATAAACGTCGTTATTATCTTTTCATATCCCTCTGGATCTTTTTTATAATTCTCTGCATGTCCTGCACCATGAACTATATAAATTTCTTTACTGCTGTAGCCGCTCAAAATTTTTGACAAAACTTCTCAAAACTTTTGACAAAACTTTTCGGGAAATATTTCCGGTATTTATAAGCACGAAACGGAGGGAAAAACCCTCCGCTTTTTTTGACAATAATTTTGTGAATAACGCCTACTTTTCAGAAGCGGCTTCATCCTCATCTTCACACTTGGCAAGTTCCTCTTCCAAGGCTCCAATCTCATCACGGATGACCTGTCTCTGTTTGTGGAGTTCCTGAAGGTCATAAGGTGACTCCATCCCAAGGGTAGAATACTCAATACACTTGGCAATCTTCCAGTCCCCAATATCAGACTCCTGACATGAGAGCTTGGTCTTCAAGTCTCTTATTTTCTGTTCTATCTCATTTTTGCTCATTGTTGTTTTGCTCATCTCTGTGTCCTCCTCCAATAAATGGATGGATAAAAAGCTCATCAAAGAGCTTATCCATACTCTTAACTACATTGTATGAGTCATAGTGACTCACACCGCCCTTCCATGAGGCATAGGCACATCTCACATCATCAAAGGACATCTCCCCGGCATCCATGAGCTTCCGGAACTTCTTCAGCTTTCTCCGCATCCTTGTGACGGAGTCTTTGCTGATACGTTCCTGTACCTTTCCTGTCTCTGTTAGGTTATATTTGATTTTAAGGAATGTGAAGCCATGTGACAGCTTTACTATCTGTGTTTTCTTTGGATTGATAAAGAGTCCAAGCTCATCACATATCCCTTGTATGTCATTCAGGAGCCCCTTCAGGTACTCCTTGTCTTCATGGATGATGTAGATGTCATCCATGTACCGCCCATAGTATTTCATGCCTTTTACAATCTTGCAGTAGTTGTCTATCCTTGTGGGATAGTATACTCCGGATATTTGAGATATTTGGCTTCCAATACCCACGGACTTTCTCATGTACTTTTCGCCTGTCAGCTTTGCCTTATCAATTTGAGCATGTTCCAAGGCGTTATACAGCGTTTTCATACAGTTAGCATATTCTTCATCAGTCATGTAGGAAACATCCACCCTGAAGGTATCTATGAGCTTCTCAATAAAGCTCATTGTCTCCTTATCACCAATCTTTTTCCGCATTTCCTTTATCAGACCATCATGGACTATATTGTCAAAGAATTTGCTAAAATCAATCAGTAATACATACCCTTCATTGCTCTTGTGTTTCCGGTAGAACTTGTGAAGATGTGTGCTCAACCGTTTCCTTGCAAAATGGATACCCTTGCCTTCCATGGAAGCACCATTGTCATAGGTCAGGTACTTGGAGAGCTCCGGGACAAGCACATTGTCACAGACTGACCTCTGTACCACACGGTCAGAGATGTGCATTGACTTAATATGCCTTGTTTTTCCCCTCTCATGCAGCTTGAACTCATAGAAGTCCTTCTGCTCATAGGTTCCATCCTTCAGCTCCTTTTGAGTTTGGTTGATATTCCTCAAAAGGTTCATTTCATACCGCTGTACTGACTCTTTCCACGCTGTTCCCTTCTTAGACTTGTTAAAAGCATCAAGCAGGGAGTTGGCATCATATACAGACTCCATATCATTCATAGAGTTTCACCTCGTTTCTAGCACCAACTGACGTATCAGGGTGCATCAAGATGTTCCCCCATCCTCCCTCTATCAGAAGATGGGCTTCTTTACCTTTCGGAAGGACAAGCTTTCCTTTCCTGTATCGTATATCGGCACATAGCCTACACTTAGTATACATACACGAAATCGGGCGGACTCCACCATCCCCGGCGGCGTTGTTATTATTACTATTACCATTATTGTTACAATTAGCAAACGCCGCCGCCGACACCACAGCACTCAACGGTGGTTTGGTCTCTTGATACAAAGCTTGCCCCGGATAATTATACTTGTTTTTCAGCCTTTTGGGAAGCACCTTCTTTCTGTGCTTTGGCTGCTTCATTTTCCCTGATTTTCTTCAGGATTTTGTTGTCACTCTTTCTCCATCCCTTCAGGAGGGCTATCTCCTTCTCAATCATTTCCACATATCGGATATACTTCTGTGCATCCACCGGGATGATGGATATAATGTACTGCATCTCCTGAAGGAGCTGCTCACAGTTTCCTATGGCATGATTTTGGAAGTTTCTCCGGTCATAGAACTCACTCTCACATACTGGATATATCGTATTTGCCTGTGTGATGTTCATTATCATGTTGTGGAGGATACTCATTATATTATTCCTCATCTTGTCTATGAGCCATGCCGGATATTCCTCTATTATCGTGGCTTTCATTTCATACTTCTCCACTATCTCCCGAAACTTCTGCTCATCCTCCGGCTCCATTCCCGGCACCCCATACAATGACTTGACACTCCTCACCTTGTCCTTGATGCCAAAGTCCCGGAGGAGCAGCATTGTGATTTCTCTCCGGAGCATTATGGCATTATGATAGAACTCCAAACTGGATACACTTCTTTTGTTCTTCAGAACGCTCAACCTATTTCCTCCTTCCAGTCATCTGCCCCCATACAGGGGGCAGATTAAAGATTAACCGATACAGAAATACGGGCGGACTCCACCATCCCCGGCAGCGCCGTAACCATCACTAACACCATCATCGTAACAATTAGCAAACGCCGCCGCCGACACCACAGCACTCAACCAATACCACCATCTACTTCCGTTATGTCCAAGTCCTGCTACCTTCAGGTTAGGAGCTAACCGGAACAACGGGAACTGAATATTGTCACATCCTGTATCATAGAATGATGAACTAAGCACTGTGGAACCATATACCTGTATCTCACTCATCAGTTTAACCAAGCAATCCTTCCATTCCCATGAGCTTGCATATCCTGTGATGCCTGCTCCTGCGTTTGAATTGCCTGTTGTAGATACTGCTGTTGTCAGCAATTCTCTGTGACTAAGTATATGATTATTTAATGCTGTTTGCAAGGCTGCTGCATATACAGGAAGAACCGTTTTATACATCTTAGAGCCTACATACCCACCTGTTGTCACATTTGTATCATTCATAACTGATTTTGTCTTGAAGCAGTCCTTCGGTACAATCACAGCATGATGTTTTGTGAAGGCTGTATCTCCATTATTCCAAAATACATCAAAGCCTGCCAAGATACATCTGACTGTCTCGGCACCACCCAAGCCTGTAGTGATGCTTATGTCAAAATAATCACCCACATACAAGTCCTTAAAGGTTCCTGCACTGATACGCTGACATATTTCATCCACCGTATACACATTTGTCAGGTTCTTCCCTCTGTAGATGGAATTATGAGCTGCTGCACTGTCAGAAAAGACATTGATGAACTGCTCATTGAGGTATTTGTCATTGTCAAGGAGCTGCTGATGTCTCACATTCCACTCATCATAGTGTGCCGGAGTTGTCCTCTCCATTGCTGTCATCTCAAGGACAAGTTTCGGATGCTCTGCTGCTGTTATATTTGCCATTTTCTTCTTCCTCCTTAATAGTTGTCTTCAATGGTGAATGTCACCTCTGTCTCATCCTTACCTTTTGCAAGGAAATTAGAGAACGCCACCACATCTCCATCCTCATCAATGAGTGCCATCTCACTGATGAATGTACCAACAAGCTCATCTTCCTCAAGCTTGATGGTATACTCATAGGATGTATCTGAAGTCTTGGTTGATGAAGTATAAGGCTTTCTGACCACCTCTTTCTTCAATGCTACATTCTCCGCAAGTGGTACTATCACGGTACCATCTCCATTGACACCGCCGGAACCAAGTGCAATGTGTGTTATCTTTGCAACCGTTCCGGTTGTATGGCTTGCTTCAGCCATCTTTTTTCTTCTGATTTTGGTTATCACGCTTTTTGTTGCCATTCTACAATACCTCCGTTTTTTGCCAAGCATCTATTATCTTGGAACCATCAAGGCTCCATGTTCCATCAAGGAAGATGAGGTTGTGCTCTTCATGCCATATCACCCTGAACTCCCTTGTATGTTCTACACCAAAGCTGTATGCCTGCTTGGTGGTGTATTCTGTCCTCTGTGCATCCATGAGCCGGGAGCCTGTCAGCTTCCAAAGCCCGTTGAGCTTCAGATAATCAAAATAGTCAATGACCATCCGGTACTGCTCCAATGTCTTCCTGATACTGTATGCCTCCTCACAAGGCTGCATCCTGTACCGCTGCTTCATTAGCAGCTTCTCTTCATGCTGATGGTGGAATGTTGTGCTCCATCTCATTTCTCTTGGAGACATCTGTGCATCCACCACATAACTTCCATCTGTTGTCCATGAGCCATCTGTCTTCAGGTATTCAAAATAGTACATCCTGAAGCTGTATGCCGCCTTCAGGATGGCACTCTCTACCATCCGGCAGGCATAATTGTATGCCATAACTGCAAGCCCGGCTTCATGGAGCTCATAAAGGCTCTCATATCGGTATCCTATCCGGGTACCAACGGGAGTCATCTCTGCATCAAGCATATAGCTCCCATCCAGTTTCCACATTCCATCAAGCTTCCTGTAGTCATAATAGAACAGATGCTTCTTATACAGTACCTCAAGGAAGTTTCCTGTGTGTGGCTGCCTGATGCTCAAGTTATACTTGAAGAAGTAGTTGTCCTTTGCACCCACCTCTTTCCACTTCCTGACGGTCTTCCGCATAATGTCAAAACTGATAGGATGCTCCTCATCCGCATCCATCACAATTACTATGTAGAACTCCGCCCATCTGTTTTCAATGGTATCAGACTCCAATGTCCGGCTCCCATCAAGGAGCCAACTTCCATCAAGTGTGAAATGGGAAAAGCCTGTCAGGTCATTTGCTCTCACAAGAACCGGGGAAGTATATCCAAGAGTCCTCACCGCAAGCAGCACTCCCTCATTGGTACCTCCAAGCTTGCATATCTCCTCATACATGGCTATCCTTGAGCGGAAGTTCTCTGGATGTTCTCCTTCATACCGGGTGAGCCTTCTATCAGCTCCATGTACCGGGAGCATTTCATGGCTGCATGTAGCAACCATTCCCTCATCCCTTGCCCGGAGTATGTCTTCCTTTGCTTCATCAAACCTCTTGCCGAACACCCGGCAAAGGATGTACCACTTATTCAGTGCTTTCTTCAGCTTCTTCAGAGGAGTAGTAAGCAGATACCACATGTATTCAATAAAGTTCTCTATCATGGCGGCATCACTCCTTCCCCCTTGCACTCTGTACTACGTTCCGGACAGTCACATTGATGTCTCCTGCCATGATGACCTTGTCCTGTTCAAGAACCATGTCATCAGACGGTTGCAAGATGTCTGTCTTCCTGTAGTTATCAATCTTTGTACTAAGCACTTGGATGATGCTGTCCCTGTATAGGGTATTCATTTCTCCCCTTGTCAGAGCCATCATGTCCTCAATGAGTTTTGTTGCCTGTGCATCCACTCCATCCGTTGCCGCATCTTCAGCAAGGTATATCACAAGCTCAAAGTCCTGTCTCACTACTTCACTGGACTTCACAAGATAGTCCTCATAGTTTCCCTTCAGCGGCTCAATGGCTTCACCCACCTTTCTTATCAGCTCCGGAGAAGCTTCTCCTGCTGCACCTGTGACAATCACATCCACTGTGCCCTGACCTCTTGGATGCTGTGCATCAATCCGGGCATCCAGTACACCGGGTACAGCCTTTGCAGCGTTCCGGAGCTTCTCTTCTATGGTTCGTGTTGCAAGCTCCGCCCATGAGCTCATACATCTGTCACGGAGGTCTTCAAGGTCTTCCTCTTCAGCTCCTTCCTCAAAGAGCCAGTCATCCTCATTTGTCACATAGTCCACACCATCAAGGTGTATCATGGATATGGTTATTCTTCCCGGTGCTATATTGTAATAGGTTCCGGTAGCTTCAGCCTCCACAAGCACTCTTCCTACAGGTTCCCCGGCATCAATGACCGTATTCTCACAGCAATAGAACTTCAGCTCATTGCCTCCGGCATCCGGTTCTGTTTTGAAGCAATGTCCTTTTGTTACCTGAAGAGCATTGTTGTATTCACTCCTGTATATGCTCACATAACCTCTTGCTGCCTTTGCCTCCTTCTGCTGTTTGGAATAGTCGGCAGCCTTAATCTTCAGCCAGTCTCCTTCAGCATGTTTGATGAAGCATCCATTCACGATAGTACGGGCAAGCTCTTTCAGCTCTATGTATATGGTCACAAGCATCCGGCAAAGGTGATAGAAGATGCCGCCCTTTTTGAAGTTCGTTATAGGAAAGCCTTCACCCTCAAGCTCTCCCTGTACCTTTTCCATCTCCTCATCTTCATCCGGGAGAGGGATAATCTTCTCCATAATGCTCTCATCTATCATTCCACAATCACCTCCACGCCATTGCTCTCAATGTCAATGTTATATTCACTATTGCTGTCTGTCCTCCGGAAGGCTATCCTGATATGGTATATATGACCGTCAAAGTTCACCGTTGTCTGTATGCTTCCGGCATCAATATAGTCCCTTTTGGACATCTTGGAACGGATACGCTGCTGTATTTCCATCTGTGTGAAGTCATCATACTCTCCCTGCATAAAGTCAAGCAGGCTCCACCCATAGCTTGCATCCCCTTCCTCATCCTCATAGAAGAGCTCACCCTCTTCTGTCATTGCCTCATTCTTAATATCCTGAAGCCAACATTCATCATCCGATACAAGGGCTGTGTCCCCGTTCCCGTCTGATACAGGCTGACCATCTTCATCAAGCATGATGTCTACATCATTTGCACCTGTTATCTGCATCAGAAGCACCTCCCTATGATATAAGGCTTGCACTCACCATACATGAGCACGATTGCCACAATCTCATTCTTCAGGACAGGTATGTCAGTTTTCACCTTCGGTACCTCCGGGAAGCGGATGTCAGGCTGCTTGTTTTTGTCAAGTATTTTGAGAGTTGCTTCATACAGCTCTCCGTTCTGTCTCACAGATACCACCTTTGCATATAAGCCGGGCGGATACTGCATGTGTGGATAGTTCTCTTTTATCTGATTTTGAAGCTCCTGCTCCACAAACATCTTCATCATGTCAGACATCCTTCTCACCTCCTGCAAAATAGATATACATGTGTACCGCTCCGGTATCATCACTTCTCACTATTGTCTTCTCTACTGTTACAATTCCGCTGTATTTGCTGTGCTGCACCTCAACTTCTTGGCTGTGGTGTATCCAAGGGATGGCTATTGTCTCCGCCTCCCAAAGGTCTCCGTACTTATTCAGGGACAGGATGGTCTCTCCCTCCTCAAGTACATATATCTCTTTCTGTTCTTCCTTGGTTCCCCAATAGAATACCTTTTTCTGAAAGAAGAACGGGTTCTTGATGCCCCATGAGCTGTTGACCTCTGCTATGGTATTGATACCGCTCTTTCTGTCAATGACAAAAAGGTCTTTCTTCCCATAATGTTCATCAGACAGCACATAGTCCTCAATCCCTGCACATGCCAATACATACCGGATGACATCCTGCGGCTCACAGTCTACAAAGGATGCCTTGATGGTCACTCTGTCAAGCTTCATCATGTCATCTTTTATCATTATTTCCTTCCAGTAGTCCGTGTCACCACATCTGACATATCCATCAATCAGGCTGTCAAAGTCATCCTCATATCCAAGCTCAACGCTTGCTTCATCCATATCTTTGAACTTCAGGACTCCCTGAAGCTGTGGTGATAATTCCACCCGGCACCAGTCCATGTGAGACTCTTTGCTTGAGAAACACTCAACCTCTATACCATCCGTCACCTCATAGTCTCCTACTGTCACCCGGAACTCCGGGGATATTAGCTTCTTGTATCCCAAGCTTCTCACCTCCTGCTATTTCACAGCCGCCCTTGCTGCCTTCTTACCTCTGCTTGTGTTCCGGCTGTCCTTTGCCGGGCTTTTGCTTTTTGATTTCTTACTCTTTGACTTCTTTGTGCTCTTTTTAGTAGTCTTTTTCTTTGTGGTCTTCTTTTTCACCTTTATCCCGGCTATATCAGGAGCCCACAGTTCCAATGAAGCTATCCGTTTGCTCTCTGATATAACCTTCTTAGAGGTGAGGTTCTTGAAGTATACCTTTGTGATACCACGGACTGCACAGTCTTCATTGACTATTGGAAGAAGCTTCGGCTTGTCCTGACCATAAGGCTTGAAAAGCCGCTGCATCTCCGTGAGCTGTTCCAATGTGGTAGCAGTCTTTGTGTCCTCAAGCAGTATGTCTATCATCACCTTGGCATTTTCATAGCCTACAGGCTGTGACTTCTTGTATCTGCCCTTCTCATCCTGTGCCACATACACGCTTCCGGCTTCCTGAACCTCCACGCTTGTGACCTGACCTTCAAGATATATGCCTCCAAGCTTCACTACCTTTTCCTGCACATACAGCATACCGCCTCACCTCCTATGTTGTTGCCGGAGTAGGGCTGTCTGTCCGGTTCTGTGCATCCTTCAGCTCATCTATCAGCTTGTAGAGCAGAGGCAAGTCCTTAATCTTGCTTATATCTACAGTGAAGCTAATCTGATGGATGGTGGTGCCGCCTTCTTTGCCCCATCTCTCTGATGTGTATGTCTCTTTTGTGGTTGTTGTCTTGCTTTCCTTTTCCTTTCGTACTGATGCAGCCTTTGAGGTCAAAGCACTTGTGATGTTTGCCCCGGTCTGCTGTACTGTATCACCGCTTTCTTCGTTCTCTCCTTTGACTACGCCTTTGACAATCTCTGTCATCTGCTTCCACAGTTCGGATAATGGAAGCACCGCTTCAGCTCCGGCTTCTCCTCCTCCCAAGAGGTTCCCTCCCATTGCTCCAAAGATGGTTGCTCCGTTCAGGATACCGCCTTCCTTGTACCATTGGATGGAGAAGGATGGCAATGAACCTTTTCCGCCGATACCATAAGGTGCCTGTCCACCATTTACACTAATATGTGGCAGCTTCAAGTCCGGAAGCTTCCATGAGAAATTGAAAACTCCTTTGATTTTCTCAATCGTACTGGACACTACAGACCTTGCCGCTTCAAGTTTTGATGAGAAGGCTGACTTGATACTGTCAAGAACTGAAGAGACCGTATCCTTTGCCGCCTGTATCTTATTGCTTATAGTAGAGCGTATACTCTCAAGCTTCCCACCTGTCAGATTGTTTATCACGGAGTATGCTGTACTGAAGGTACCCTGTACTCCTGTCATTGTTGCTGCTACAATTCCCTTTATGCCTCCGCCGCTTGACTGATATGCAGCCTGCATATTGGAGAGCTGTGTGCTTGCATAGTTCTTAGCTGCTGACATTCCGGATGATACTGCATTTGCCACACCGGACATCTTCTCACTGAATTGGTTCTTGATGTTTGTGAGCTTTCCGCCCGTCAGTTTATCAATGAATGTGAAGCCTGCTGTGTAGTATCCCTTCACGCCTTCTACAGCCGCCGCTGCTACGCCCTTGATGCCGCCGCCATGTTCTTCATAGGCTGCCTTCATATTGCCAAGCTTTTCCTTCACGGTGTCGGATGCAGCTCCTAAGATATTTCCAAAGAAGCCCTTCACCGCTTCAAGCCCGTTTTTGATGGTGTCCTTCATCTTCGTTATGGTCTCGGTTGCATCTATGCCGATTGCCGACAATGCACCACCAACCACATCCAAAAATCCGGATGCAAACCCACCAAGGAATGAGAGGATGGCATCAAAGCAGTTGAAAAAGAAGTCCTTCAGGTCTCCGACTGCTGCGGATGCAAAGTCAAGAGCTCCCGAAAAATCGCCCTTGAATAGTGAGACAATCATGTTCACCACATTGGTAACAAAGCTCACCAAACTTGAGAGGGCATTGGTCAACGGGGTCAGTGCGGATATAATTCCCTGAATACAACCAACGAAATGACCAAGTGCTACCGTCAGGACTGCACCTAAGACAGCACCTAGTACCTCAAGGATTGGCTGCACCGCCTGATACAGCTCCATGAACTTCTGACCTAGATTTTGTAGGGCAGGCTTCAATGTCTGCCATGCCTGCATGAAGGATGATTTCACCTGTTCAAATAGTCCAATCCAAAAGCCACGGAAGGCTTCTGACTTATTCCATAGGACTACAAAGGCGGCTACTAGAGCCACTATTCCGACTATCACCCACGTTATAGGGGAAGCAAGGAAGGCTGTATTCATTCCCAAGGTTGCGGTCTTCACAAGTCCTATAGCGTTCTTTGCTGACAGGAAAAGCTTTCCAAGGCTTCCTATCACACCCATCACGCTTCCTGCTATCACAAGGAATACTCCAAGCTTCAGGGCTATGTTCATAATGCTCTGAACCGTTTCCTGATTGTTGCTTATCCACTTGGAACCCTTCTGTATCAGTCCGCTCACTTTGTCCATGGTATTGTTGACTGCCGGAAGTAGTCCATTTCCAAGTTCCTCCACATTGTTGTGTATCTGTTGCTTCAGCACTTGGAACTTCTGCTCCGGTGTGTTGTTGATGGCTGCCGCCATCTCCTCCGTCACAGATATTCCATTTTTCATGCTTCCCTGCAAGTCCTGTATTCCACTGTCAAGGGTCTCTACATTGTTGTATAAAAGGTCTATAAGGGCAACCGCCTCATCCGTTCCAAAGGCTTCCTTCAGTTCCCTCTTCTCTACTGCATCAATGGTCTCCCCATATTTACTCTTCAGCTCTGTCAGGATGTCCGGCATTGATAGTAGCTGATTGTTGGTATCAAGGAAGGTCAGTCCCAACTTCTCTCCGGCACTGGATGCCTGATTGAGGAAGGACTTATACTTTGTTGCTGCTTCAGAACCGGACATTGTAGTCTGAAGCTGTCCCATTATGGCAAGCTGTTCTTCAAGTGGGACATTGGCATTTGTAGCTGTGGCTCCTAGTGCTGATATCGCACTTGCCATCTCGGAGCCGGATGTCTTGTAGTTCTTAACTGCTGTTGCAATTCCGGCGGAGAACATCTCACCAAACTCAAGGTCAGACATATCATCATAAAAACCTTTATAGATACCGTAACCTGTGGCAAATAGTGAGCCCATCTCTTCCGTTGTTGATTTTGTGGCTTTACCCGTCAGGGCTGCCAGTTGTGTGAACTGTGCCACGCCTTCATCCGTCAAGGATGCTATACCTGATTTAATATCATAGGATGCCGTTATGAAGTCCGCTTTGCTTGTTCCTGCCCATGTGTTAGAGAAGCTCTTTGCCGCATCCTCCACCGCCTTCAGGTCTTTCACTCCCAAAGAGGAAAGCTCTCCAAGTGCGTTCTGTGTATCAAAGGTGGCTGTGACTGTCTTCATGGCAAGCCCGGTGATGGTTCCACCTATTCCTGCCATTGCTACCCCTGCCTTCTGCATGGTTCCAAAGGCAGAATTGAGCTTGTCTACACTACCGGATACGCTGCTCTGCACATTGTTCATCTGACCGGAAAGATTATCCACCAAGTTCAGGATGACAGACAATTTGTATACTGACTCCATACCCATGCAACCACCTCCCTGTTGCTTTTTACTTAAAATGTGATATACTATTCCTTACAAGACCATAGAGGTGTATCAAGTCCCACAGTTTCCGGCTGTGGGGCTTTTTTATTCGTCATTACTAAAATTGTCTGCTATTCCTTTTGCTACGCCTGTCTCAATATCTTCAATTCTCATCTCTCTTGCACAGTCCGCTTGACCATACAGCTCAAAGAACTCTTCAAAGGTCAGGTCTTCAAAGCTTTCTGGAAGCAGTTCCTTGGGAAGATAGGTATATATGACCATCTTCCCATAGCTCACAAAGCTGCTCTTGAACCGCTCCTTGGCATCCTCTACAGCTTTTTTACTGATGTAGTGTCTGCCAGTCCAAGCATACGGAGAAGCTTATCTGCAAGGCTGATAGTGATTGCCGGATACTCCTCCACTGTTTCCTTGAGCATGTCTCTCTGCTCATCAATGATGTTGTCAAAAGCAAAGCTCTTAGATGCCTTTGTCACAGAGTTGGACATGGTCTTCACATATCTGTCATAGGATGCTGCCTTCGGCTTCTTGAAGAGGAATGTGAACTCATCCTCTGTCTCATCATCCACCTGTACCGTTGTTACTACCGTGTAGACCTTCTCATCTGAAGCTGCATATTTCTTCTTCAGGCTCTCCACATCTGTCTTCTTCTCTGCATCAGCAGCCTTTCCTGCATTGAGGAGCTGCTCTTCTCTTGTATCATTCATGGTTTATACCTCCGTTTTTGTCATTTATTTTGTTATTATTTACGCATCAAGACCATTGATTTTGATACCGCCCATTGCCATACCATCAAGGTCTACCTTCATGGACTTGTCTCCCTGTGCCGCCTTGAAGCTACGCTTTGACAGCACAACATTGGTCAGGACATCCGTACAGGTTGCAGCTCCTTCGTCTGCATAGTTCACTACAATCTTCGGGATAACATACTTGTAGAAGTTCTTGTATCCTTTTGACTGGATGACCCTGCACATCTCATTAAAGTCCTCACGGAGCAGGGAAATCTTGACGGAGTTCTTCTGATTTCCGGTACCATAACCTCTAATCTTTCCGCCCTTGCCATAGATAGGCTCTTTTTCCTCCTCATCATCATAGGAGATTTCCATGGGTTCCATGTTCTCCATGCCGGAAGCTGTGATTGTCACACTTGACCAGTCATAGGCTTTTCCGTTGATTAACTGCTTGTTTGCCATCTGCCTCTACCTCCTTCCTAAGATGCTGAATAAGGGTTCTCTACTGCAAATGTGAGGTTCATCTCCCTCACATGACCCATAGGTACATAAGTGATATTGATGTCAAGTTTCTCATCCACAAGGATGTTGAGGTTCTCCGTGTCAATGGTCACGCTTCCGGAGCTTATGATTTTATCACGGACAGCATCTTCCACAGGTGTATTGAGCTGCTCCTGAATATTGGTGATGCTTGTCTCAATATCTTCCGGGTCAACCTCCACCTGAAGCTCATCAAGTGCCTTTGCCCTGACAGCCTTGACAAGTCTGTTCGATACCCTGACATCTTCTGCATAGGAGTAGTCACTACCTTCAGGTGACATCATGTTTGCAGAGGTCACATAGTAGTCTTCCTTGCCAATGTACTGCCTGATGGTCACATACTTTGCCTTGTCCAAGGTCTCAATATAGTCCTCAATTCCTTCAGGAAGGAGTTTGAGAAGCTTTGCTTCAGAGATAGGGAAGCTCTTCACCTCTCCAATGCTCTGTGACTCTTTGGCTCTTCCATAGAGTCCGGTCACAATTCCTGCATTGTTGATGTCCTGAACCCTTCCATCCATTCTCTGATAACGGGAATTGCTACATACAACCTGCATGTAGATATTGTTGATGCCCTTCCGTTCCTCAAGCATTGCGTTCACATAATCCTCAAGGCTCTCATCTGCCTTCTTTCCTCTTGCCTCACAGACAAAGAACAGAGGTCTCTTGTACTTAGTCAGGAAGTCATTGGCAATCGTACACAGAGAAGCCCACAAAGCCTTGGATGATACTCCAACGATATGAACGAACTCAAACATAAGAGGGCTGTTGATGAGGCTCTCAACCGCACTGATTACTGACTCATTGCTCATAGCCGGTGATGTGGTGGAGAATGTGAAACGGTCTCCCTCCATAAAGCTGTCACCGCCTTCTGCATCCGTGAACTTTGCAGTCAGTCCGGTAGTTGCCAGTTCTGCCTCTCCGGTGATAGGTATTGTCATTTCCTCTGTGAAGGTATTTCCTCCATCCAATGAGTATCTGAAACTTCCCTCATTGCACTCTCCGGCATCCATTACCTCAACCACAATGTCATAGGCATTGTTAGGGCTTCCCTTTACCTCAAAGGTACCGTATCCCTTTTTGTCTTCCGTGATTTTTCCAATGGTTCCGGCTGTCCCTGCTTTCACCGGGATGCAATAGATTGAGGATGCTCCCCACTCAACCGCATCAATGCAGGCATCAGCAAGAGGTGTGTTGCCAACCTTCTCCTTGATTTTCTTGGCGTTCATTGTGCCACTAATCAGGATAGGTGACTTGCTTTCCACATTGGAAATGCCGATTTTGATTGATGTCCCGGTACCCGTGGAGCTGCTTCTCCCAAGGTTCCCGTCTTCGACTTTTACATTTACATCTCCAAACATTATCCCTTTGCCTCCTTGTCTTTCTTACTCCCGTCAACCGGGGCTTTCCGGAAGGCTTCACAGGCTTCTTTGAACTCTTTCTCTTCCACCTGTCTTCCACTCTTCCATCCGTTTGCTGCCTTCGTTCCTTCAAACACCGCATCAGATACACCAAGTTTCTGCTTGAGTTCCTCAATGCTCATTAAGGATGCAGCCTGTTTTGTTTCTGCCATGATTATTCCTCCTTATCCGACAGAGCCAATGTCCATTGGCTTAATGTCTCTATCTTGATAGATACCGCCTTCAAAAGTGATGTCGAACTGTACCGCTACTTTCGCCTTCAGGATACTGTCACCCTCTTCTACCCAGTCCGCTTCACCTACCACGATATTCACCCAGTTACCATCCACATCAATTCCCTTCTTCAGGTTCCGGAGAAAGTTCTCAAGTATTTCCTCCACCTTCTCCTCTGATGTGTCCGCTATCACTACATGGAGTGATGTGCTCCTGTCCCACAGCTTCACTCTACGCTTCCGCTGCCCCTCTTGGTCTATGTATGTTTTTTTTGAGCCGGAGCGTGCGAATGTCTCACCGTTTCGCAATACTGCACCAACGTGGACTTCGTTTCCTGCCTTCAGCTTTTTCATATTGGTGTAGACCTGACTCTTGATGCCGGAGCTCTTCAGCGTTTCAATTAAGTAGTTCCTTTCCTTTACCATGTCCTACTCCTCAAAAATTTCCTCCAAGGTGTCCTTGATGTCCTGCTCATCCTCTTCACTGATACCCAAGAACGGTCTTGGTGGTATGCTTACTTTGACAGAGGCTACTCTCTTCCACTGTCCACCAATCTTGAATGTGAGGTACTTCTTATTTTTTGCTCTTATTGTCCGCTCATCACCAAATTGGTGTGTTGCAGCCCTGATGTCATTGGTACCTACTGCAAGTCCACTGTCACTCACTTCTGACCGGATGCTTGTTTTGAGCTGTGTGGTCTTGGTGAGCGTCTTGCCGCCTTCCTCCTGTGCCCGGATGGATGGCTTCCAACTTTTACCTTCCGGAGTCTTCTCCTCCGTGAAGCGTTCCACTGTGGAAGTCCTTAGTCCTTCCGCTATGGAGTTCATAACCCCACGGGTCTCAAGGTGGCTCAATCGGTTCAGGCGTTGGAGCAGCTCATCAGTATCTCCGGACATCTCTGCCCTGATTGATGACATCCCATCACCATCCTCTCATGCTGTCCCTTGAGAACACCCTGCCTGAAGACTTCATTTTGAAGCCATTGGCTGCTTCGCTGCTTCCTCCTTTTTCCTCAACGCCTATGCTTATGATGCCTTTTGCCACATCAAGCAGAAACTTGATGGCTGCGTTATATCGGTTCAGGAAGGTCTTCTCCCGGTCACTTTCATCTATACCTGTCCTTGATACAAGGTTGTATACAGATATGTCCTTTGCAAATTTATTGATGACCTGTGGTGTCTTTGTGAAGGGAACCCTGTACCGTTTGGCAAGGTACCCGTCAATCTCGGCACAAGCATCAGATATAGCATCTTCACAGAGTTTTGCAATCTTAGCTTCACGCTCCTGCTTATCCTCTATGTACTCATCTCCAATGATGACATTCTTCATGTCATCCTTAATCATTTCAAGAACCTCTTCCACGGTACAGTACATTCCAATCACCTATTCCTTATCCCTGTGCCTGTGCCCCTACTTCTCCGGTAGAGCCATACGCCATCTGCCAAAAACCATATCCTGCATTGCTTCTTCCATCAGCTCCATACAGGTACTCATCCAACATGAAGACATTCTCATCAGTGTCTCTTGTTAAGGATGTGAACTTGATTTTCTTTCTAAGCTGATAGATGAAAGGCTTCAGGAAGCGGTTGGTGCAAAGAAGGAACCAATACTCCGGATGCTCTGCAAGGGCAGGCTCTACATGGAGCTTTGCTGTTCCCTTCAGCACGTTTGTGGTACCGTCAATCTGGTCTGCTTCCAAGATGAGCCTTGCTGTCTCCTCCAATGCCGGAGGTACCACCAAAAGGTCAGGCACAAGCTTCAGGCTCTTGCCCTTATCTCCCTTGATGCTCATAATGGAGCTTCTTGCTTCCATGTAGGACTCCCTTGACAGCTTCTTATCACTTCTGTTGCTGTAGGTCACATTGCCTACCTTGTGGGCTGTATTAAAGAATGAAAGCCCGTCATAGCACTTCTCATTGAAGCCGCTCATCATAGCACCAAAGACAAGCTCATCCGGCTGCAATGCAGCAGCTTCTCCCATGTTGGAGAAGAGAGGAGTATACACTCCATACTTGTCATCCTCAATGTCATCTCTCGGTACACCAATGGTCATCTCAAACTTTTTGTTCTTGATGAGGTAGTCATAAGCAGCAAGAGCCTGTACTTCTCTCTCACCAATCCACTCTCTCATGCCCGGCATCTGACCAAGCCACTTGTAATCCTGCTCTCCTGTGGTGCTCGGTACCACAGTTGCAACCTTCTGATAATTGGACTGTGTGGTATCAAAGCTCTTGTTGAAAGCTGTTGAGTATCCCACTGTAAGTCCGTGTAAATTTGCCTGATTAACAATCATGTTTCATGTCCTCCTTATACCTGTGTCATGTCTACGGCAACGCCATCATCATCTACCTCTAAAATGATGCCTGCTACACTTGAGCCATCCGCTGTGATGGTCACTGTCTTCTCATCCTTGATGTAGCACTTCTTCAGGATGTCAGTCTCTTTGATGGTTCCATCATTCTCCCATACGAATGTCCCACGCTTCACACTGACAGTCTGCTCACCATCTGCCCCGTTGCGGTTGTCACAATATCTCTGCACACATCCGGCAATCAGGAGCCCGGCGGAAGCAGTTGCCTCTACTGCATAACCATCTGAATTGATGGCTGCCATTGTTGCCTCTGTCAGTTCTGCTCCTCCCTTGACAGGGATGTTGAGCATCCGGTTCCCGGTTCTCTCGTTTCCTGCTCTGTTCATCTCTTAGTCCTCCTTCTTGTTGTACTTCTTAACATCCTCCATGGATACTCCCATGTTCTTGAGGATGGCTACATCCACCTCATCAGAGTTGGAAGCTGCCGGAGCATCCTTCAGGTCAAGCTTGCCCTGCGGAACTACTACAGGAGCCTTGTCCACAAAGCCCTTGAAGCCTTCCATATCCTTCAGGGCGTATGACTTAGCCCATTCAGACTGTGCGGCTGTGATTTTTCCTGCCTTCAATGCCTTCTGAACCTCCTCATCTGCATCTCTTTCAGCCATACGCTGCTTGAGTGCAAGGAGTTCAGCCTGTGTATCCGGTGCTCCTGCCTTCAGAGCCATGATGGAAGCTGCCACATCCTCGGTCTTGGCATCCGCCTTCAGTCCAAGCATGGAAAGGATGGTGCTGTTTGCCACCATGTCAGCCCCTTCAGGCTTCGGTTCACCATCTCCCGGCTTCCCATCTCCTTCACCCGGCTTCTTTCCATCCATTTCTTTGAGCTTCTCTGCTGCTTTTACAGCATCCTCAACTGCTTTCTTGATTTCCTCTTCCGTTGCGGTCTCCGGAAGTCCTAATGCCTTTGCAAGTTCCTTTAAGTCCATGATATTTCCTCCTTCTGAAATGTCCTCTATATCAAGGGAGTTCACTAATGCAAACATCCCATCAATAGCAGGTGTGTTTGTAAGTGCAACAGAGTGTATTGCTGTTGCCTTTTGGTCTCTTTTTCGCACCAATACCACCGGGGAGAGGTATCTGTACTCCTTATTCTTCAGGTACTCGGCTGCTTTTGGTGTCCATTCCACCTTTGCAATGATGGCATCTTCACCTTTGTAGAGGTCTTTTATCCATCCGCCTGCCGGAGCCTGCACATCTGACAGTGTTTGGTGCTCATAATCAATGACAAGGTCAAGCTTTCTGTCCTTGAACTGTTTCCGGATGAGCTCAAAGCTCTCATCATCCACATTGAAGTCCCCCTTTTGGGAATGTACTCTTCCAAGGGGAAGTATTTTGATTTCTGTAGGCACACCGGAGAGCTCCACGCCCTGTCCGGCACATGCAATCAGCTTTGCCATATCCGCTCACCTCTTTCCTTTGCTTTCTGATAGCGTTATAACGCGTTATAACGCCCCTTAGAGCTTCTCAATGTAAATATCCTTAGATTTACCTATCCGAACACTCACAGCCTCTTAAAAAGGCTCTCATTTTGTTTCACCATCTTCCGGCTGTTTTCTCTCCCTAAACATCTTCCTAAGCTCCGGAGATATATTGGTCATGTCCGGCTTCCATACGGTCTTTGCCGGGTTATTGGAGAAGCCCTTGTCAGGAAACTTTGTGAGTATCTCTCCGGTGGAGTAGTCCACATCATACGGTGCCTCTGTTTCAACATGCAATCCCATCCTTTCAACCTGTTTTTTTGACAAGCTCACCACCATGCAGCGGCACCGGAACCCGTTGGGTGGGTACCATACATCCCATATAGGGTCATCTGCTCGGTACACTCTTCCTTCCATGACTGCATGTGACTCTCTCACATGTCCGTCTCCGGCTGTCCGGTATCTCCAATATGGTCTTAGCTTCATTGTGGTCTCATCTGTCATGCTCTTATAGTGTCCTGCATTGAGGGCGGTCTGCATGTTAGTCCTGAAGATGTTGTCACACTTCCAAGGATTGATGCCCTCATATCCATGCTCCTCAAGGAACCTGTTCATATCTTCCAGGAACTGCTCCTTGGTGGTTCCTTCTTCTGCTGCTTTTGTCAAGCAGTCAAGAAACTCCTGAAGGACTTCAAGACTTGTATATCCTGACACCGTGAAAGCCTTTGCCCGGCTCTCATCAGACAGCATCTTATACTCTTCACTTGTCAGTGTTCTCTTCCCCTTCAGGAACGCCACCGCCTCCTTGAAGACAAAGTCCTTTGTCAGTCCATACAATACATCCATTAGTCCATTGACCTCCCTATCAGGTGTGACAGATAGATGCCCTGCTGTATCAGGTCTTCAAGCTCCGGGCTCTCCATATCCTGATACAACTCACGGAGCTTCTTTTCATCCTTCAGAACCTTTTGCAGCTCATCCATGTCCTCCGCTTTGTCAATCATTTTGAAAATAGGCTTCATCATCTCCCGGAAGATGTCCTCTGATTGCTTATTAGCAATGGAGACGATTGTGTCCACCTGTCTCTGTTCTGCCTGTCCCTCTTCCTGCTTCAGCTTCAGCTCCTCCGTTGTTTCCATTGGTTGCTGCTGTGCTGTCATCATTCCTGCCTGCGGCGGCTTCAGGACTTCCTCACCATTTTCCGGCTTCGGTATGTTGAATTTCTTGTATATGTGGCTCTTTGGTATCTCAAGCCCCATATCACAGGCAAGTGTCTTGTATATTTCAACTACTTCCTTCTGATCTTCCACCTCATGGCAGTCAAAGCCAAAGAATGGTATGTTTGCTTCACTTCCATAGTTGAACTCTACAAGCGGTCTGATAATGTCCCGGCGGATTGTCACAGCTAATGACTTTGCATCAGCTACAGTCAGGTCATGCCTGACCTCGTTATGGGTCTTTGACTGTGCATAAGAGCCTCCGCCACTGTCTGATGTGAGTGTCTGTCCAAGGATTGCCTTGCTTATCTGCTCATCACAGTACCGGGCAAGCTTCTCATATATCTCTACGCTTGTGGTCTTCTGTGACTCAATGAACTCTATCATTGTGGAGCTCGGCACAATCCCGGCTGCATCCGTTCCAAGACTGATGATGGCTTCCATGAGCTGCTTCTTGTCACTCTCTGATGCAGAAGCATCATACTTACCAAGACGGAGCGGCATACCGAACACTTCACAGAAGCTCACCCAATCCTTGATGTCATAGTTCTTGAACAGGTACATCCATGAGACAACCCTCATAATTCCTGCCCGGCTTGCGTGTCCTGACTTTGCCTTGTACTTATGTACTACGAACTTATTCTCCGGAAGCTCCACACCGGAAGGATACTCTCTTGTGCATACCTTCAGCTCATCCGTGGTACTATCCCACACAAGCTTTTTAGGATGCACATACTCAATATCCTCAATGACATTCCTTCCATCCTCTACTGTCCATGCAAGCTCCATGATGCTGATACCCTTTCCAATGGCATCCAACATATCAATGAGCACTTCATCAAAGTTCTCAATTCCCTTGAGCTGCTCATCTATGAAGTCCGCTATCTCCTTGTCAATCTCATCTTCAGAGAATGGCTGCACTTCCCAATCAAGACCCGTCACAGCAAGCTTTCTTGTCTGCATCTGTGAGAAGAGGTGTGTATCCTTTTCCTCCATCTCCTCAAAGAGCTCCATCTGTGCCCTGACATTCCCTTCATCAGCTTCCCGGAAGATACGGGCAAGCCTACGTGGTGTCAGTCCGTTGGATGGATAATCAGAGAACTTGTCATTGACATCCCCAACCGCCACTCTTGCGGTCACGGGTCTTTTTGTTCCTGTATCTACATCCGGATTGAATGGTACTCCTCCGCCCCGGTTCCTTTTCTTTCTTTTTGCCATGCTGTATCACACCTCCTAGTAGGCACCTTTACCCATCCGGAAACGTCTCCGGAGGACTGTCTTGTAATTTGCTTTTGATGCTACCGCCTTGACTGTCTGTGCAAGCTGCACCGCCATCTGAAGACCATCAGGAGCATCATCATTTTTTCCCATAGGGAACTCCTGAAGCTGTTTCAGGAGCGTCTTGTGCTCCCGGTTGAATTTCAGGTACTTGTTCTTGATGACAGGCTGCAATGACTCAATACGGAGTACCTTGTTGACCGTTGACTGTATCTCCTCTATCGGGATATACTCTCCTTCCTCGGCTGACTTTGCAGCCATGACCTCCTTGAAAAAGTATTGGAACTGGACAACTTCCACACCAAACTTGTAGAAGCCCTTCTTGCAGTCCCTCTTCAGTCTCCGGTTCATCTCAAACACATCCTCAATGATGACATCCGGCTTCCTTTTCTCTACGGAGGCATCCACCACATACATGTACCCGGTCTTGGTAGACAGGGCAAGGTTGATGATGGAGCTTGTATCTGACTTCTTATTCTTTCCAAGTGACGGGTCATTTGCACCTACAAAGACGAACTCCGGACTTGAGAAGTCCATGAGCTCCGGTTCGTAATAATCGAACCATTCAGGATTGAATGTTGCACTCTCCGGGTCAATCGGGTCATTCTGAAGCTCTGAATTGAAGGATGCTGTACCTTCGGATACCTTAATCTCCATCAGGTCATAGTAGGACAGCTTCTCTTCCCAAAGGACTTCAGCTCCAAGGAGCATCTTTTCCTCATGGGCTTCATAGAAAGTCCTTGCATCCTCCTCATGGTTCTCATTGAAGAGGTTGGTATATATGCTTTCCCACTCATCCCACAGCTTTGTATTGACCGCCTCTGATATGACTGCCCTGTACTTCTTTGTCTTATATCTTGGGTTCTGAAGCACATTGTTGAGCAGGGAGTCATAGTGGAGTATGGTACCTATATACATGATGTCTGTGTAGGTATCCCCTGCCTTTGATACTGCTTTGTCAAACCAATTCTTCAGCTTACGCCTTTGCTCCGGTGTGTTGACATTCTCATCATTCTCAATATCATCCAGTACAATGAGGTCAGGTCTCCAGTTCCGGTGTCTTCTACCTCTGACTTTCTTCCCGGAGCCTATTGCCTCCGCCTTGATGTCTGTCTTGGTCAGTATCACTCCGGTTCTCCACGCCTTGTCTCCCTTCAGAGAGCCAAAGTCCATGATGATATTTGCATTGTCCTCAAGTTCTGTCTTGATGTCATCAAGAAAGCCTTCCGCCTGTTCTGAAGAGTCAGACAGGATGAGGATGTAATGCTTGTATGCGTACAGGATGGCATGGAGACTGTCTTTGAATGTGAAGTTGGTTGATTTTGCATGACCACGGGGAGCTGCCACTACCTGACGGGAGCCCTTCAGTCTTGATATGACCTTTGCTTCCTTCAGAGGGTTTCTTCCTTTCATTACTCCCCGGCTCCATATCTCATCAAGCTCCTCATGGAAGTGTGGTGACTTCCGGATGAAGTAGTGTGGAAGATACGCCCTTCCAAAGTAGGACATGTCAAAGGCAGCAAGTTCTTTTCTAAGTCCATGCTCTCCCATGAGTTCCTCCCCGGACAGATACCTCTCATTCAGTTTTCTTCTTTCCTCCTGATGGTCTGACCCACGGAGTACATATTCCTCAAAGAGCTTGGTCTGATACTCCTCATTGTTCTTGATTTCTATATCTTCCTCTTCCTCAAGCTCCCTCATCCAGTTGTCAATATCAATCATCTTCCATCATCCGCTCCTTTGCTTTTGCCAGTATCTCCTTGAGCTGTGCTGCTGACTTCTCATCCTGCTTGATGACCTTCAGCATCTCGGACTCCATTTCACGGAAAGCAATGTCAGCCTTCCTTCTCATGTCCTGCTTCACCCTGTCCTTATATACCTTTGTCCGGGACAGTGAAGCAATGAGCCTTCCTGCCTTATCAAGTGGCATCTCATTGAACTCTTCCTCTGCGGTTGCCACCTTGTTCAGGAGCCCGTTCATGGTCAGGAGTATGGCAGCTTCCGTGTAGTCCGCTTCCGGGTTCTCCTTCACCACCTGTATCAGCCTGTCAGTCTGTGCCTGTGCTTCAAGAAGCCTCTGCATGGCGTTATTTGTCCGGGTGGCATATCTGCCTACACTGGACTTTGATATGTCATAGCCCTCTCCCTTCAGGAATTGGCTAATATATTCATAGGTATTGGATGTGTCAGCAAGCATCACATCCACTTTCATCCGCAAGTCTTCAGGGAGCTCATCAATCTTTGAGGTTATTCTCTGCTTGGTTCTCTTATCACCCATCAAATATCAACCCCATTGTCTTCAATCGTACCTTCCGCAAGGTCTACGCCTTCCTTGGTGAGCTTGATGACTGCATCATTGGCATAGGCATTGTAGGCTGTGACCTTTTCCTCGGTAAATTCGATGTATCCGGCTCCCTGAAGATAATCAAGATACTTGCTGATGTCCGGGGATATGATGAGCCCGGCTGCTATCATGGCATTGGATAACTGCCTTGTGAGGGCTGTGTTGTTGTATCCCTTCACCAAGCACCGGATGATGTATCCCCTGATTGCCTTGTTCTGCTTGATTTCTGCTTTTTCTAAGTCATTCACGTTGTTCACCTCACTCTTTTCTGTTACTCTGCATTAGGAGCTTGTCAATCTTGCTGTCAATGCTCCTCATTCTGTCCTCCACTCCGTTCATGGAGCGGAAGAAGTCTTCACGGAGTACAAACGTGGTAGCAAAATCACCCTTTATATCATTGAGTTCCTGTTTGATGTTCGCTATATCCCGGTCTGTCTCCTCTTCCAACTTGTCAATTCTCTTATTTACTTTGTCATCATTCTCTTTAATCTGCTTTTTTATCTCCTCTGTGCTGCTCTTGAGGTTGTTGAACCACCCCTTGATGAAGAAGGTTATCACTCCAAGCCCAAGAGTGATAACCCCTGCCATCACATCAGAGAACGTGATAACATAATCCATAGGCTACTTCTTTCTGATGAGCTTTTCTGCAAGCTCTGTGACCCTTTCCCATCCATCCATTGACACCAACGCCACAATGAAGGCAGCAATGAATGATGCAAATACCATGAACCACTCAATGGCTACCCCATAATATGCCGCAAGTCCCAACAGGCAGACCGGGCAGAGGATGAGGGACAGGATGATGACTGTCAGGGCTGTAGGCACCTTCTTGTCAAACCATGTCCACTTTTTGAGTGCCTCCGTAATGATGGAGACGATAAACGCCATCACACCGATAAAGAGGACAATCTGTGATACATCCACTGTAAAATTCGTCATACAAACCACTCCTTTTCTGTCATTTTTTTTGAGAATAATACACAAAACAATAAGAGCATGTACTAAGTACATGCTCTTATCTTATACTCATTATGAAAGACTCTTTAGGGGAAACATTTTCGGAAAATCAATCATCATTATTCATGTCAAAAATGCTCATCTGTCCTATCATTGGCTCATCCTTCAGTATGTTTCCTATCTGCTTGGTTGTCAGATTATACTTCTCTGCAAGCTCCTTTGAGTTGTATCCGTTCCACTCTTTCTTGATACGCCTGTTTCTTGCCGGAGCTATGATGTTCTCTGTCTTTGGAAAGTAGAGCTCATCTCCTTTGGCATACTCACTAAGCTCAATGAACTTCTCAATCCCTATGATGTCCACCACAGGGCGGTAGCTCTCTGAAATATCCTCCAACGTGGTCTCTTCAATGAGGGCTCTTGTTAGTTCATCTGCTACCATTATAGCCTCCTTCCTACTATTATGAGGCTTTCTTGGTGTATGAGAGGCTTATCCATCCGGCTCCGGACTTCAATCTGCCCCATCCGTTCTTTTCCTCCACAATGGTGTACTTGTTCTTCTTTCCTGCCACTTCACGGATAGCTCCTACCACCTTGTTATCCGTTCCTGCACCGGAGCGGATGTTCAGCACATCACATGTGGTTGTGATGAAATACTCCTTGAAGTCATCATCCTTCTTGGTCTCATCCGGCTTCGGACTTCCATCTCCTGCCTGACTGCTTCCGGTTTCCTTAATTGCATCCAGTATCTTCAGTATCTTTTCACCATATCCAGCTCCTGCCGCCCATCCTTTGCTCTTCGGGTTCTCCTGTATTCCAAGATACTCCACATAAGGAGCACATCCACGGGATACAAGGTCAAAGCGTGGGTCAACACATTCCTGCTTCAGCTTCGTTGTATTGGCGTATGCCTTGAGGTGTTGTATCTGTGCCCGGATGCCAAGCTGTGGCGTTTTGAAACTGTTTCCTGTCTCTCCGTTCTGTGTCACTCCCATACCACAGAAATTATTCTGTGAGAGCTCCACAGCACTTCCGGAGAAGGTGAAGTTGCCTGTCTCAAGACAGCTCTGTGCAAATGCAATGTCACCACGGATATTCTCCGCTTCACCTTCAGACAGATACAGAGGTATCATATCAAGTACGCTCTGTGCAACGCTGCCATTCTTTGCCTTGATGTATGCTGTCATCTGCTCCGCTGTAGCTTCAGATTTTCCGGTTATCTTGGTCATGCTGTCCTTCTGCTCTGTCCCTCCTGAAATAGCTTTCTTGAAGGCATCCCATGTGTGCTTTGTCGAATTATACACATACGGATTAGGACATATCTTTCCGGTCACATCATGGTGACGGATAACATTGGAAGCAGGAACTCCATACTTCTGCATCAGGTACTTAGTCAGTTCAATGGCAGCATTGACAGTTGCCTCTTCAAAGTACCAATCCTTGCTTTCCGCTGACTGACTTCCTTTGTTGCGGACACACATCTCAATGCCTATAGAGTTGCTATTCCTGCACTCTGCATGTTTATAGCTGCTTGCTCCACAGTGCCATGCAATGTCCTCATCCTCAACACTCTGCCATACCTCTCCATTAAAGCCTACAAAGTAGTGTGCTGATGCTCCAAGATACTTACTTGCATAATACTTACAATTTGCCTCTGCTCCTCCAAGAGCCCCTACATAATGGATAACAATGTACTTGATACGCCCTGCGTTATCCTTATTTGTGAAATTGTACGGGGTCAGGAGCTTCTCAATCTTTGGTGCTGCCATTTCTACACACTCTCCTCTCCAAAAAATCCCATGCTGTCAGGGTCTAAACTATTGCGGAACTCTTTGAGTTCCTCTTCCGTCATGTTGCTCACTTTCTCCTGAAGCTCTGCTCTCTGCTCCGGAGTTATGTCCTTGGTGTATTCACTAAGGATGTCCTTGCTCTGTTCTGCCATGATTAGTCCTCCTTTTCCGTGTCATCATAGTCTAATGTGATGGATGTCTTGGTCTCCACAAAGATGCTCTTCCGGATGCCCTCAATGATGGCATCAATCATCTCTTCCGGAAGAAAAGCTTTGATGAGTTCCCCGTTCTTGATACGGTAGATGTACCACAGCTCCACGTCAAAGTCCGGAACTGTTTCCCCTTCAGGAACCAATACAGAGATGAGAGTCTCCTTGTCCTTCTCAAACTCTCCCTTCAGTTTCTTCAGGAGGAGCTTCTTCTGCTTGTCATCCGGCTTGATGCTCATTTCATCAAGGAACTCCTCAAGTGTGGTCTCAAAGGTGTAGTCACCTGTGAAGATTGCCTTCATAGCCTTCTCAAATTTGCTGTCAAATTTGTAGGTTGTCTTGGTCTCCTCTTTGACCTTCATCTTGTATACTCCCTCACCCACAAGCTTCTTCAGCTTGTCCGGGTTCAGGATGTCAAGGCTCATGCTGTCTGTGATGGCAGCACTACCCTCATCACCGTAAAACTTCACATACTTCACATTGTGGTCTTCCATGATAGCCAATCCTCTAGCCTGAAGCTCCGCCTTGTAGCTGTTCATCATAGCCCGGCTCTTCTTCTGTTCACGGTCAAGCCACACACATGCTCCAATGAGCTGTTCATTGGTCATGCTCTTCACTGTCTGCTGTTCCATTACTGTCCTCCTCCTAACTTCTCAAATGCTTTTGTTGCACAGGCTTCACAGATACCCTTCCCATGAAACTCATGCACATCCTCTGTCGTTCCGCAAAAATTACAACGGAGCGTGTACGGTTTTATTCTGATTTCACCCTGATGCTTTTCCACAATCATAGGGTCTTTTGGCTCAATGCCAAGTTCTCTCCTCATTGCCACCGGGATACTGATTGACCCGTGGCTTGTCATCTTCTTGTAAGCTGTACTCATGTGTCTGCTCCTTTCTAGGCATCCAAGATGTCCTTGATATAGTTGTACTGGTCAACCAACTTGTACTCATGCTCACCCTTTTCCCTGACCTCTTCAGAGAACTCACGGAGCCTGATGGCAAGCTTCAGAACTTTGGCAGCTCCTACAGCCTCAAGTGAGGCTCTTGAGCTCATCCCTTCTCTCTGACAAAGCATGTAGGAGATGGCATCCATGAGGTAATGCTCCCATATAAAGCAGTCACTACTTCTGCCATTCCACTCTTCCCTTGCTTCATCAATGAACTTCTTCCGGTTCAGCTTCGGCTTATCCGGAGGAAGCACCCCTTTGTCCTGCATCCTCTTCTTGAGCTCTGCCCTTGCCTGCTTCTCCTTATTGGTCAACCGTTTATTCTTCGCCACTATATACCACTCCTTCCTCTTATGAGCTGTCATCCGGGTCAAGTTTTCCTGCCCGGAGCTGTTCCTCTAGCGTTTCCATTGCAGCAAGATGGATGTCAAGCATGTTGTTCTTCACATCATCCATATCCAGTCCACGCTTCAGACCTTCCATGCCAACGAACACCTGAAGGAAGCCTGCTATCTGTGCCAACTCCTCAACACTGATGTCCTGTCCCTCAAAGTTGACCTTGTCATCCCTGACTGTCACTATTAGCTTGCAATCCCTCATCCTGCTCCTCCTTCTCCTTCTGCCGCTTCAACATACTCTTCAGAGCTTCAATGAGCTTTGAGCATTGCTGATAGTTCAGCCACTCAACCGCACTGACACCAAACATCTTCTGACACATTCCATTGACCCTTGCAGGCTTGTCCCATCCAAGCTCTTGCGTGAGCTTGTATATCTTCTTCCGTTGGTTCTCTGTGACTTCACTTCCGCTGTATCGGTTCCTTCCACGCTCTGACTTCTTAGCAGAGTCCTTCATGTTACCAAGTACACGGATGACAGTCTGAAGCTCCCTTTTGTTGAGAGCCTTGATACTGTCCTTTCCTGTATGTGCCTGAACAAGAAGATGCAGCTCCTCATCCGTGAGCTTCAGCTCCGGACTCTTGGCAATCCCCCACACCCTCTTGATACTTGGCTGTGATGTATTTCCTGCCATACTATCCTCTCTTTCTCTTATCGTTCCCATTCTCAATGACTCCGCCTCTTGCATACTGCGTCAGGAATGTAGGTATCTGTATATCCTTTCTAGGCTCCGGGATAGTATCTGCACACAGATTGATGTCACAGTATCCATGCTCATTGATTGCTTCATATACGCTCTTCATAATATGTTGAGCAATCTGCTCTTCCTTCTCTCCACTAAGTACAATCTTAATCTCCTTCATAGAACTCTCTCCTTCCTACAACATCATCATGTTGGATGCTTCACTCACAATCTTCATGGTTATACGGGTCTCACCCTTCTGCTTCAGGATACGGAGCACGTTGTTGAGCGTTCTGTCCAACAGACGGAAGCATCCGCTTTGTGTGTTGGTTGCCCGGCTTATCATCTCACCCATGGCAGCCTCATCCACCTCATATCCTTCAAGGTAGTCAACTACTTCATTCTTTGACAGTCCCTTCAGCTTGTAGTAGAAGTCCATCCTGTTAGCAAACCGGGCAAGATTGCCCTTCAGCTCTGTCTCAAGTCTCGGCTCTCCTGCTATGACAATGCCTACATTCGACTGGTCAAAGATACCACGGAGTATCTCCATCTTCTTCTGTGTGTATTTGTTGATAAGCTTGTCTGCCTCATCAATGATGAGTAGGAACCCTTCATTGGTATTGAAAAACTCACGGATGCGGTTGACTCTGCTCCATATCGTTCCACCGTAACCCTTTGGGAGTCCTATACCGTTCTCAATGGCTTCCACCAAGTCCCGGCAAGCCATTGTGTCATCACACTCAATGTATGCCACCCTTGGAAGCTCTGCATATTTCTTCAGGGCGTGTGTCTTTCCCTGACCGGACTTTCCAACGATTATCCCAAGCCCCATGTACTCCTGACATGCCTGACACACACCAATGGTCTGCACAAAGTCTCTGCTCTCAAAGAACTCCACCTTCTTCTTGAGTGTGCCTGCTCCTGTAGGTACGCTGTTCTCCGATTCCTGACCTTCAGCAACGCCTCCGGTAGCGGCAAGAAACTCTCTGACCTTCTTCTCAAGCTCTGTAGGGTCACTTGCATACTTCCCATTGAGGTACTGACTAAGTGCTGCTCTTGAGTAGTTCATCTTGAGAGCTGCCTCTGCCTTCGTCATCTTCATCTCCGCCAGTCTCTCATTCATCTGCTCTGCCAATGTCTTCTCTGTTTTGTAGGTATTCAATGCTTCCATGTTTACAACCTTCCTTTCCTTCAACCTTATTTCATATTTTCCAAGTACGCCGCCACAATCGAAAATGCCAACCACGCCAATTCAACCAATGCTATAACTGCCATAACCACAAGGGCAGCTCCAATCAATATCATCCTGACCATATCATCCTCCTATAGCTCTAAGCTTCTTGAGGGCGTTTTCTGCCTGACTGCTCATGTATTCGCTGTCCGCTTCAGGCTCTTCTCTCTTCTCGGCTCTGAAGCCCTGCTGATAGGTTCTGTCTGTAGGTATCGTGATGACCTTTGCAGCCTTCTCCTGCTTCTTTCCACCTATCATCAGCTCAATACCACCTGTAGTCTCATTGAAGCCAACATACTGCTCATTGAGTTCCTCAAACGGTCTCCTTGCCTCTTCAAGTCTTTCCCGGTCACGCTTCTGCTGTCTCTTCTGCATCTTCAGGTGCTCCTCAAGAGCTTTCTGTGTAACCTTCGGAGCTATCTGAAGAAGCTCCTGACAATATGCTTCACAGATACGCTTGCCCTTTTGGTCAAAGACATACAGGACAGCCATATCATCCGGGTCATACTTGATGTCAACCTTCCGCCCGATATAGTCACAAAGCTCATCAGAGCGGTACTCATATCCCCACTTGGTAATGCCAATGTTACGGACAAGCACGTTCTCTGACTTCATCATCAGCATGGTTGCATAGCTCTTAGGCGGTGCCGCCTTGAAGTATCTGTCCTCATTCATAAAGCAGTCATAAGGCTTCTTATAGGTCTCTCCCATCTTCTTCAGTCCGGAGTGTTCCGTGTGCATGTAGACCGTTGTGAGCCATTCATGCCACTTCTCATAGAACTCTTCCAGTGTCAGGAGTTCTCCTCTCTCAAGCATCCGCTTGATGTCCTTATCCACCTTGTCAGAGGTCTTTGAGCCTGTCAGTGTTCCGGTGTATGACTTCATCCAACGTGTGAACTTATTGCACACGGTACGGAAGAACCTCTCAATCTGACCTTTACTCCATGGCTCATAAGGAAGAGCCCTGTGGTCATCCTTGATGCCTATGCTCTTGTAGAAGCCCATTGTCTCATTGTCAAAGTTCATGCCGCTCCTGTCATTCCTGTCTCTTCCTGTCATGGTCTTGGCTGTATAGTCCTTACCATTGTCTATGTAGAGATACTCCGGAACTCCTCCCGGCTCTGAATATATCATCTTGAGTAGGCTCTGCTTCAGGATGTCAGAGTTGGCATCCTTGCACATCACATCTCCCATGATGACCCTGCTCCTCATGTCTACCCATGCAGCCAAGTGTGGCTTGATGGCTATAACCTTGCCATTAGGCTGCTTGTAGCTCACCCAACAGTCAAAGGTGTGCTCATCACCCATGACAATCTGCATCACCTGAAGCCCCTTGGTGTCTCTGCTTCCCTTCACCATAACCTTATTCTTGTACTCACGGGTACCACGGGATGCAAGGAACCAAGCGTTCCTCATTCCCTCATCCTCCATGAGGTAACTGATGTACCTTGTCACCGTCTGATAGGATGGTATCTTCTCCCACTTGTTGATATTGGCAATGGCTGTCAGCTTCTCATATAGCATCTCACGGGTTCCTTGGTTCCGGGCAAAGTCCTCATTGAACCATATATTCTTGATAACCTGTTTGACCTCCGGCTTGATACTAGGAAAGCATCCGGTCTCTTTTGGCTTCCGGCACAGGCAGAGAACCTTGAAGAACTCACGCCCTGCTCCGTCTTCCTTCTCAAGCTTGTCCGCCCATGCGGATGCTTCAAGGTATGCCTTGGTGTATCGGTAGAGTGTTCTCTGACCTTTTCCAAGATACTTCTGTGCAAACTCTTCAGCGTACTTTGTCCGGTCTCCTTCGTCATACTGAAGGAACTTTCTGACCACGTTCCCAAGCTCCACAGCCTTGTAGTATCTCTCCTTGTAGTTTTCAATGTACCAATCAACATCAGTATTCACATACCATGGCACTTCCGGCTTCTGCTCATCCTCTTTCTTGTCCGGAAATTCTTCCGTGAAAGATTTCAGCTTCTCCCGTTCCTTCCATGCGTTCCTTGCCTGCTTGGACAGTGAGGAGACCGCCACAAGTACCACATCTTTTCCGCCCGTCTCTGACTTCTCGGTCTTGGTCACAAAGGTCTCTTTCTTCCTTGACAATCTTTGTGCCATTGTTTTGTACTTAACGCCTTCCAGTTCAGCAGCTTCTCCCAATGTGACATATACTTCAGCCAATCAGCTCACCTCCTTCATGCTGCTATTTCAATATCCAGTATCCTTGATATTGCCTCAATGTATTTCTTCCCACTACGCTCACCGACTAAAATCTTGTGGATGTACTGCTTATTGCATCCAAGCAAAGCAGCAAGCTCCACCTGTGTCATATTCTTGTCTATGAGCCTTTTCCTGACCTTCCGCCCAAAGGGTGTCAGTCTCGTCTGCTTTGTTGCCATCTGCTCACCTCACATCACAGCTTGTATACCCTCATACCGCAACCATTCAGGTCACAGGTGTATCCTTTTTCTATAAGGGTCTCAATGACTTTTGGAGCCGCCTCATACAGGATGATACCCTGACGGACTGTGCCGCCTACTGTGTATCCTATGGACATCCTGATGGGGCTTGTCTGTTCCTGAAGCTTCAGGAGTATTGACATCAGCTCCACATCACTATCCTTGTATTTCTCCATTACAGCCTACCTTTCCAACCAATTACAGGCTCTTTGATATAGTCCTTGTCTTTGGTTTTCCTCCAACCTTCTTCAGAGATACCCGGCTCACTACTTCCAATGAGTCCGGAAGGTTCTTGACCACAAGCCAATTCTCCGGCACCAATCCATGAGCCTTCATTATCTTCTTCTGTTCCCTTGTGGGAGCCTTTCCGTTCTTCATCAGTAGCTCACCTCCGTCTCCTCTATAATTTTGTCAATTATATTGAGAGCGTTTTCCTTTCCCTCAATCTCTGCCTCAAGCTCCATCCGGTTCTCCCGGAGCTGCTCAAGCTCTGCATCCAACTTCTCTCTGTGCTCAACCAATGCTTCCATTTCATCACTTGACAGGTTCAGCAAATGCCTCATCTCCTCTCTATATATTTGAACATCAGGGCTTCAAGCTAAAACTCCGATACTGACAAGCATCCGCTTTGTCATCCTTCTATCACGGTCATAGAGCTTCTGCCCCTTAATCTCCTGATTGACATAGAATGTACCGCACAGGTACCGCTTTATCATCCAAACCTTGTCCGGGTTATACTTGTCTTGTATCCTTGTTACCTTCATAAAACCTTCCTTTCCCTGATGCCACTGTCTCATTCTTCAACTCTTAAAGTAGGACAGGACAGCTCTTCTATCTCTTCCTGTATCCGTTGCACTTCTCTCTGTGCGTTCCGGAGGAGCTCATCAAGCTCATGGGCTTTCTTTGCTCTTGGAAGCATGTCATGGAAGATTGTCATACCAAAGCTCTTATACAGTTCAGCAACTTCATCTTTGCCGGATGTGTTCCGGATAGATGGATGCCACATGTAGACTTCTTCAATCACTTTGTACTGCTCATCCGTGACAGTTCTTTCAATTCTTTCTTCAAATTCCTGCTTCTGCATCCTGCACCTCCTTCATTCCTTCATAGTTCCATTTCCTGATACCCTGAACCGGGTGACTTTCTTTGTGCCGGAGAACTCCGACTATTGAGATTTACTAAGTTTTTTGATATGATTTATCTTGGATTAGTGGGTTACAAGTAACCCTTGCAAGGTTTATTATATCTTCCTATATGCAGAATGTCAACACTTTTTCTGCTTTCAGGAAGAATAAATATTCCAATTTGCAGAAAGAGAGGTCATCATGGAATTAGATATGATAGGAATTGGTGAACGTATTAAAACAAGAAGAAAAGAATTGAAACTCTCTCAAACAGACATATATGAGAGATGTGACATCACTTCAGGAGCATTGAGCAAAATCGAAAACGGAAAAACTACGCCTTCCGTTATTGCATTTTATAAGCTTTCACAAGTGTTAGAGTGTGATATGAATTGGTTGGCAACCGGAATATCTTCCAATATGCAGGAGTCCAATATCTGCAAATTGGAAGAAGAGCTGTTGAATGGTTTCCGGGAGCTTCCTGAAGATGACAAAGAGGAACTCATGGGCTTATTGCAACTAAAGCTCCGGAAGGTGAAAAAAGAAAGAGATGTGACTGCAAAATCATCCCCTTCAGCAGATACAGAAACGGGTGACATGGTAGGCTAATTTTTTATACTGTTTTTTGGGTTACTTGTAACCCTTTTTTGTAGAATTGCACTGACGGGAAACATTTTCCTTAAAAATGGATAAAAGCCTTTTATATAGGGCAATTCTACACGTTGTGCTTTATGGTTCCATTTTGTAGAATTGAGTGCATCCAGTTCCGGCTCTCCTGTTCCGTGTGCTGATTGCATTAAATAACGCTTTTTTTCAAAGCGTTACTTTCAAAAAACCCTTATTTTATGGGACTTTACGAAACAAACACGCACATTGACAACACTTAATCAGTAACGCAATAACGCCACGTTATAACGCTTGACCTATTTTCAGAAGAGGATGCCTGATGTATAATGTCCTTACAACCTAACTTTGAGGTGTTGTGGATAGAACAAGTGCTCAAAAACCAAGTAAAACCAATGCTTCCAAGCACTCTATCCACTTCCCTCCCTTCCAAGGACACAAAAAAAGCATCCGAAACAGCTTATTCTCAAATTCGCTGTCAAAGATGCTTCATTTTTTCTCTATTAAATTCGCCACAACCCTTGATTTCACGGGGTTTCCCGTCATTTCCCACCTCTTCACGGATGGTCTCACGTTAGAATGTCCTTTTTGTCATATATTCTGTTAAGTTACAATACCACACTTTGTTTTTCTCACACTTTAATTTTGCTTTAAAAATCCCGCTGTTTCCTTTTCGTTTTGCTACGGATCGTTTCGTCAGGGCTGCACCTCTTACAAAGCCTTCTTCCTTGTTTTGATATCTTTCCCAGCCTCTTTCGTCCGTCATAACAACTCCGTGTTCCACTACGCTGTATTTTTTCGGAATTTCACGTTTTGTAAGAAAATATGCAGAATCCGTTTCATACCCTGTACTGCAGGTTAAAACAATCTTTTCTTCTGCCGGCTTCTCATCTGTTTCCCCGTAAACAGGTTCAAGATGCGTTTCCCCGGTTACATAAAATGTATATACTGTGCTGTTTGATACTATTTTTGTACCGGAATCCTCCGAAGATCCTCCGTTATTGACCGTCATTTCCCAACCGCTAAACGGTATGTTTCCATCCTTTTCGGACGTTGTCACGGTAACTTTTTCCTTAAGAGGAACATAAAATTCTGCACTGTCCTCATTTTCTGATGCATATTCTGCATGTTCTGCTGTCAGCGTTACTTTTATATTATTTGTAAATCTTTTGTCGACTGTCACTTTACAGAGCTGTTCCAGATTATCTAACGCCTCTCTTAAATCTTTTATCGCAGCTTCCACCTGCTCTTCTGTTGCCCCGGAATTATTTTTTACTTTACGGACCGCTGCATATTTGACCATCACAGCGTCCTTTGATGCCTGAGAATATTTGATACCGTCTTTTTCTATATTTACCTTCTCTATCGCCTCATTCATCAGAGTCCCCAATGTTTCCCTGGCTGATTCCAGGCTGACAACTGCTGTTTCTTTCGCCAGGACATTGAGATTTGTCACGGAAGCATTACTGAAAAGCATGGCTGCCGCCAATGTTCCTGTCAGGATCTTTTTCCACTTCATATGCATTCTCCCTTCTTAACTTCTTCCTCATGCTGTTTCATAATCAGGTATTTCCGGTGTTTCCATCGTCTGGTTTCCATAAATCATAAGGTCAAAAAGGTCTCTGTCCTCTCAGACAAAGACCTTTTGATCACATGATTTTACTTTTTAATCCCAGCCATCCGCACTGTCTTCCCAGGAATCCTCTGCAGCTGTTTCAGCTACTTCTGTTAATTCTTCCTGTGCATCCTGAGCAGAGGTGGTAACAGAACTGTCATCAGCATCTGCTGCACTGCTTTTATCTGACATTTCTGTCTGTGTTTCTTTCTTTTTTTCTGTTTCAGACTCTGTCATCTTCTCTGTATCGGCTGTTTGATCGCCGATGCTTTCTCCGACAGTTTCTGTCTGTGCTGCTGATTTTGTTGTCTCACTTTTCTGTTCTGCCTTTTTACTGCATCCAGTTCCCATCACAGCAAAGAGCGAAACAGCAAGCAGAGCATAGATCATTCTCTTTCTCATTCTTATTTCCAGCCTTCTGTACTCTCTTCCCAGCTATTCTCATCATTTTCAACCCAATCCTCTTCGGATACCATGATCACATCACTGGATTCAAATATAACCGCCTTAAAATCCGGTTCTTCATAATATTTTCTCATATTTTTTTCCCAACTTTCTTATCAAAAATTAATATTCGATCACATTGTCTGCATAATATGTCTGTTCCTGATTGTTTTCATCCAGATAACTCACATAGGCTCTTCCATACCATTTTTCATTCTTATCTGTGACTCTCAGATTTGCCACAAATGTTCCGTTATAAGCAAGAAGCACTTTCTCAGTTGCAACTTTTTTAGAGCATTTTGTTCTGGTATTGCCCTTTACGAATTCCTTATAATCAGCTGCTCCTTCTTTATAATAGGTATCCCAGCCTTTCTGATCTGTAACAACAACACCATACTCTAAAACTTTCTTACATTTTTTGGAAACAGAACGTTTTGCGATGAAAGAACGTTTCTTTTCTGTATATTTTGTAGAACCTACCAGTACTACCGCTTTCTCGTTGACTGTGCTTGCATCATAAGTCATCTGAAGATTCATATCACCAACTACATAGAATGCATATTCATTTGATTCAGAAAGCTTCTGTTTATTCCATGTCCATGCTGCAAATTTTTTGTTTTCATCGTTTGTTTTTGGAGCTTTAACCGTTACTTTTGTCGCTACCGGAACATAAACCCATTTATTTGCATTGTCACTTCCTGGTTCTCTTTCTACTCCGGTTTCAACAGTAAGTTCTGCCCCAACCGGAACTGTGACTTTATACATTTCTTCCAGATCATTCATTGCAGTATCCAGTGCTGTGATTGCATCTGCTACTCTGGCTGCTGTAACTGCTGTACCTGAAGCCGTTACATTGTTGTCTCCATTTGCTGCTTTGATATCGTCCTGTACAGTTTTTGCTGCACTCAGTTTTGCATCAAATGCTTTTTTCGTAGCTGATGTGTAGTGTTTGTCAGCTGTTTTTGCTTCTGCCTCTGCAACCTTTGCATCAAGCCTTGCTCCGTCAACTACTTCAACATTAGTAGTTGCTGTCAGGTTTGTATTTGCATTTAATGTTACTGTCAGTGTTTTTGTTCCTCTTGTAGCAGAATCAAATCCTGTTACGGTATAGTCAGCCGCTGTTAATTCAACATTACCAGTGCTTTTAACAGCCTCTACAACCAAACCTGCTGTATCAACAGCTTCACCCAGATTATATACTTTTTTTACAGGCTGTGTTTTGATTTGGATAGCTGTTGTCGTTGCCTTTAAAGTAAGAGCATCTTTTGCTGTGTTCAGTTTATTAACAGCATTGTTAACATCTTCCTGAGTCAGAGTATCTGAATAATTTGTGTTTACTTCCTTTGCAGCATCCAGGGCTGTTCTAAATGCCTCTTTTCCTGCATCTTCATAGTCATCAAGGTTCAGATCCTTCACATTTTCAATTGCACTTACCAGATCACTCTTATCTACAACCAAAGTAATGTCAAATTTATCCGTCATGGCCATATTCTTTTTGCCCTGACTACTAGGGTTTGGTGCTGCAAAAGTCAGAGTGCCATCACCAGCTTCTGCTACAGCCACCCTAAATGTCTTTGTCTTCGTAACTGATGAAGCATTTTCTCCTGTATTTCCGGCCTGTACACTTCCAGCTACAATCTGGTTGTTATCTGATGACCATGTGTAATGATTGTCATTCGAACCACTTCTATATGTTGCTGTAAATTCATATATTCCTGGTTTTTCAGCATGATAAGCATATGCAACAGAGTCACCTGTGTTTACTGAAGTCAAATAATAACCATTTCCTGTCCATTGAGTTTGACCTCTGTCATTGTCCTTTTTTTCCTGTGCTGGATAATCTCCGTCATCATTAGCAACATGATTTGTGATAATGCCATATTCCGCTTCCAAAGTAGTCGGAGTAGTACTGTTTAATTCGATTGGAAATTCAAAACGGTTCTCTCCTTCATATTTTTGCATTTCCATTTTAGTAATCTCCAGCTTGTCAAGGTATGGAGCATCTTCATTAGTAGTGGAAGCAATTTTCAGTGTTCCCGCACCTGTATTATTAATTTTCAGCAAAAATTGTTTTGTTTTCCATTGTGAGTTTGTAGTACCTACACTCATAAGAACAGTATTAACATTATTGTTTTTTGTTCCCGCATCTGACAAAATCATGGTGTTATTTCCACCGCAATAATAATGAGCTGTCACAAGATACAGACCTGCTTCTGCCGTATACGCATAAGTTGCATAATCTCCATTTTTAAGCATATCTTTAACATATGTCCGATCATTGTTTGTTAGAATTTTCATCGGATATCCGCCATCATTACTCTCCTTATTATACAACGTAGTTGCCCGTTCTGCCTGTAAAGTTTGTACTTCTCCTGCTTCCGTTGGAAAAGCAAATGGGTTATCTGTTGTATAACAATTCGAATCCGGAGTTAAAAAGCTATCCGCCGCAAACACCGGAACGCCCATTCCCGGAAGTGATGTTGTTACTACAGCAGCCGCCAAAGCTCCTGCCAATATTTTCTTCGTTTTCATTTTTGATTTCTCCTTTCATAAATCCGGTATTTCAAATACTTTTGAAATCTTATTCCTGTTCTCTTATTTTCCCCACATCTCTTTTTTTCTTTTCACCTTCTTTATCATTTTTTGCTGTATTTTAAATGTAATAATCATTATTCACTATACCATGCTGTTTTTTATTATCCAAGTCTTTTTCCCTGTTTTTTCCTGTTTTTTGATTTTTTTATGACGAAACGGCTCCTGATCCGGCAAAAGAAAAGGCACGAAAAAGAACCTGATTCTTCTTCGTACCTTTCTTTTAGATATTTCTTATTTTTCTCTTTCCTCTGCCTTGCTTTCATAAAGCAGCTTCCTGTGCTTGCAGGATACAGGAAGCTGCTCAAGTATGAATGAATTACCTGTCTTACAGCATCTTTATTATAACAAATCTTGTCTGTAATTTCAATGCTTTCGCTGCACTATCAGAGATTTCGCTTTTTGTTTCATGTATTTTTATAAGAAATTTGTTTCTCCGACATTCTGCTCATGGTTGTTCTTCTTTTTAACCCCAACACGCACAAAGTCCCCCCCTGCGGATCATTTTCTTTTTTTCTTATACTGTTTTTGATTTTTTTGCAGATCCTATCCACCTTTTTGATTGCTTATGCATAAAAAAACTGTAACTTTTTATTCCATATGGTTCTTTACAGTTTTCCGCATAAACTGTTGGTAAAATTGGTATCTTTTTTCTTAAAAGCGAAATCTCTGCTATTTTTTACTGTTCCAAACTCACATCTTCCGGCAACTCCGTAAGTCTCCTGGCTTCTTTCTCATCAAAACCTTCCCGGCATAAATTCCTGTATACCAGTATTTTGCCTTCTATCTTGCCTTCTATCTTGCCTTCAATTTTGCCTTCGATTTTGCCTTCGATTTTGCCTTCAATTTTTCCCTCTGTTCTTCCTTCACTCCTGCCAATCTCGATTCCTTTGGCAATGCCCATTTGTTCTAACCTTTCTGCCACATCACACATACTGTGCACTCCTTCCTTCTTTTTCCTGAAAATTTCCTCATAACGCCTATCTCCTGTCATGACCTGCAAAAGCTTCAGCACTTCATCCACATGCCTGATCTCTGTTGGATCATCCGGTATATAATCTTCGTTTTTTCTTTTCTGTACAAAAAAATTTGCCACCACTTTGAAGTCACTGTGGAAGTGACTGATCTGCTCTTCCGTCAGCCATGCAACCTCAAAGACATGCATCTGGTAATCATTCACATAGATATCAAGACATCTTGGGATTTCCATCAGTTCTTTGATTTTTTTCCTGCTGTTCCAATGTCTGTCCGTCCCAAAATATAACACAATCGTCACTACCGGCAGCATCCTTTTTCTTTCCTGCTGCAACTGACTTCGGTATGCCGCCCCATCGTATCCAACGATGCGAAACGGCATGTTCTTCTCCACCTTGCTCTGGTTCTCAATCCCACAGATTGCAAGTTCTACCTTTTCCTCTTTCCAGTATTTTGCAATATCACGCTCCAGTTCATGAACCTTGCCATCTTCAGCCTTGTACTGTGCATGAACGGTTGTATTTTCCAGAGCTTCCGGTTTGATTTCCTGAACTCCATCAAATAGTAAGCCATTTATGATATCCGCAAACACATCATTATGATCTTCCAGAATTTTTTCTGTAATGTCCTTTTCTCCCATAGGCTTCGCTCCTTTTCTTTTGTTTTTGGCACGAAGCTGCTAAGACTGAAATGCTGCTGTTTGCTACCGCTTCGCGCAGGTCTTTAATGTTTGGATTTTCCTGCCGAATGGCATAGAATATCGAATAAGATTTGATGTGTTGATTTTGTTTGTGTTTATTATACTTGTGTATGTGATACGTGTCAACCTTTTTGTTTCTTTTCTTAAAAACATCCAAATTAAAAGTTACCTCTTTTCCACAGCAAAAGACACGAAAAAGCATTTGTTCTTCTTCGTGTCTTTTCGCTTTACATATCTTTCTTTTTTCTCTTCCTGATGCCTTGCTTTCACAAAGCTGCTTCTTGCAGTTTGGGGATACAAGAAGCCAAATTAGTATGAATGAATTGCTTGTTATTCAGCTTTTTTATTATAACAAAGTTTCTCTGCGTTTTCAATAGTTTTCCGGCAATATTTTCCCTTCTTTTTCGTGTTTTTTTCTGTTTTTTCTACTTGATGCTCTCCTGCTATGATTTTTGGCTATACCGTATTTCAGATGTACAGAGTTTCAAGATAAAATAATCCCTGTAATCATCTTTTTGTTTAGATATTTTTCACGGTTGCGATATCGATCAGGGTCAGTTTCTTGATATCGGTGTTCTCCAGGCTGGTCACGAGTGCCCTGGCAGTATCCATGGCGGTCAGGACGTTAACGCCTGTCTCGATGGCTGTCCTGCGGATGAGGAATCCGTCTCTGGAGTGCTCTACGCCCTGGGACGGGGTATCGATGACAAGGTCGATCTTGTGACCGAGGATCAGGTCGAGGAGGTTCGGTGACTCCTGCTCGATCTTGTTGGTGCGGATCGCATTTACGCCTGCTTCCTGCAGTACTTTTGCGGTGCCGCGTGTTGCGTAGATGCGGTATCCGATCTTCTCGAATCTTCTGGCGATCTCGATTCCTTCTTCTTTGTCTGCATCTTTCAGTGTCATGATCATATTTTTATGCTTCGGCAGTTTGATGCCGGCACCGATAAATGCTTTGTAGAGTGCTTCGTTGAAGGTCTTTGCGATACCGAGGCATTCTCCGGTGGACTTCATTTCCGGGCCGAGGCTGATGTCAGCACCGCGAATCTTCTCGAAGGAGAATACCGGCATTTTGATCGCGATATAGTCTGCTTCCGGTGCAAGTCCGGTCGGATAGCCAAGTTCTTTTAATTTTTTGCCGAGGATCACTCTGGTTGCCAGCGGTACGATCGGGATTCCGGTCACTTTGCTGATGTACGGTACGGTACGGCTGGAACGTGGGTTTACTTCGATGACATATACGTCTTCGCCGCAGACGATGAACTGGATGTTGATCAGTCCGATGACATGCAGGGACTGTGCCAGTTTTCTGGTGTAGTCTACGATCGTTGCTTTTACGTGGTCATCAAGGCTCTGTGCCGGGTACACGGAAATACTGTCTCCGGAATGGATTCCGGCACGTTCGATATGCTCCATGATACCAGGGATCAGGATGTCTTCGCCGTCGCATACGGCATCGACTTCGATCTCCTTTCCGACCAGATATTTATCTACCAGGATCGGGTGTTCCTGTGCGATCCGGTTGATGATGCCGATGAATTCATCTACATCTTCGTCGTTGATCGCGATCTGCATGCCCTGTCCGCCAAGTACATAGGATGGGCGGACGAGTACCGGGTAGCCGAGTTCGTTTGCTGCTTTTTTTGCTTCTTCTGCGGTAAATACGGTGTGGCCTGACGGTCTTGGGATGCCGCATTTCTCCAGGATCTCATCGAACAGTTCACGGTCTTCGGCTGCATCGACGTTCTCTGCGGATGTTCCGAGGATCGGCACGCCCATCTTCATCAGGGCTTCTGTCAGCTTGATCGCGGTCTGTCCGCCGAACTGCACTACGGCTCCGTCCGGTTTTTCGAGGTTTACGATGCTCTCTACGTCTTCCGGTGTCAGTGGCTCGAAATACAGTTTGTCTGCGATGTCGAAGTCGGTACTTACGGTTTCCGGGTTGTTGTTGATGATGATGGTCTCGTATCCTTCTTTTGCAAATGCCCAGGTACAGTGTACGGAGCAGAAGTCAAACTCGATACCCTGGCCGATACGGATCGGACCGGAACCAAGGACGAGGACTTTTTTGCGGTCGTTTGTCTCGATGGCTTCGTTTTCGCTGCCGAATACAGAATAGTAGTACGGTGTCTCTGCGGCAAACTCTGCGGCACAGGTATCTACCATTTTGTAGGCTGCTGTGATGCCGTTTGCATAACGCATGTCTTTGATCTCTTCTTCGGTCTTTCCGGTCAGGCGTGCGATCACGTTGTCCGGGAATTCGATGCGTTTTGCTTCTTTTAATAATTCTGCCGTCAGTGGCTGTGTCTTCAGGGCTGTTTCCATCTCTGTTAAGATGCACAGTTTGTCGATGAACCATTTGTCAATCTTGGTGATCTCATGAATCTTATCATAGGAAAATCCTCTTCTGAGTGCTTCTGCGATCACCCAGATACGGCGGTCATCGACTACAGCAAGCTGTCCGGTCAGTTCCTCATCATCCAGGTGTGTGAAATCGTAGGACATCAGACAGTCTACGTGCTGCTCCAGGGAGCGGATGGCTTTCATCAGGGCTCCTTCGAAGTTGTCGCAGATGCTCATGACCTCGCCGGTTGCTTTCATCTGCGTGGTCAGTGTTCTCTTGGCACTGATAAATTTATCGAACGGCAGACGCGGGATCTTGACAACGCAGTAGTCCAGCATCGGCTCAAAACTTGCATACGTTTTTCCTGTGATGGCATTTTTGATCTCGTCCAGTGTATAGCCCAGTGCGATCTTTGCGGCAACTTTTGCAATCGGGTAGCCGGTTGCTTTGGATGCCAGTGCGGAGGAACGGGATACTCGTGGGTTTACTTCGATCACACAGTATTCGAAGCTTTCCGGGTTCAGGGCGTACTGTACGTTGCATCCGCCGGTGATACCAAGCTCGCTGATGATGTTCAGGGCGGAGGTACGCAGCATCTGATATTCTTTATCGCCAAGGGTCTGGGAAGGTGCTACGACGATACTGTCTCCGGTGTGCACGCCGACCGGATCGATGTTTTCCATGTTGCAGACGGTGATGCAGTTGCCGGCACCATCTCGCATGACTTCGTACTCGATCTCTTTCCATCCGGCGATGCAGCGTTCTACCAGAACCTGTCCTACTCGTGACAGACGCAGACCGTTTTCGAGGATTTCTACGAGTTCTTCGTAGTTATGGGCGATTCCGCCGCCGCTTCCGCCGAGGGTGTATGCCGGACGCAGTACTACCGGGTATCCGATGATCTTGGTAAATTCTATACCGTCTTCTACGTTTTCTACGACACGGGATGCTGCGATCGGCTCACCGATCTTTTCCATGGTCTGTTTGAATTCCAGGCGGTCTTCTGCTTTTTTGATGGTCTGGGAAGTGGTTCCGATCAGACGTACGTTATTCTCACGTAAGAATCCTGCTTCTTCGAGCTCCATGGCAAGGTTCAGTCCTGCCTGTCCGCCAAGGGTCGGCAGTACGCTGTCCGGCTTTTCTTTCAGGATCAGCTGCTCTACGACTTCTACGGTCAGAGGCTCGATGTATACACGGTCTGCGATATCTTTGTCGGTCATGATCGTTGCCGGGTTTGAGTTCAGAAGTACGACTTCGATGCCTTCTTCTTTCAGGGAACGGCACGCCTGTGTTCCTGCATAGTCAAATTCTGCTGCCTGTCCGATGACAATAGGACCGGAGCCGATCACAAGTACTTTTTTAATCTCTGGATTCTTTGGCATTATTCTGACACCTCCATCATTTTCATAAAGCGGTCAAACAGGTAACCGGAATCTAATGGTCCCGGGCATGCTTCCGGGTGGAACTGTACCGTAAAGATATTCTTTCCGGTGTAGGACAGTCCTTCGTTTGTACCGTCGTTTACATTGACAAATGCCGGTACTGCTACGGACGGATCTAGTTTATCGGTATCTACCACATAGCCATGGTTCTGGGAGGAAATGTATACACGGCCGGTCTGCAGATCTTTGACCGGGTGGTTGCCGCCGCGGTGTCCGTATTTCATTTTGTGCGTATCCGCACCGGTTGCCAGTGCCATCAGCTGATGTCCGAGACAGATCGCAAAGATCGGGATATCGGTATTGTACAGTTTGCGGATCTCTTCAATAATGGAAGTACATTCTTTCGGATCTCCAGGTCCGTTGGAAAGCATGATGCCGTCCGGATTGGATGCTATGATCTCTTCTGCTGTGGTCAGTGCCGGATATACGGTCACTTCGCAGCCGCGTCTGTTCAGATTGCGGGCGATGTTTCTCTTTGCACCGAGGTCAAGAAGTGCTACTTTCGGTCCGTTTCCTTCCAGGACGTATTTCTCTGTGCAGGTCACTTTTTCTACCACTTTGCCTGTATTATATGCTGCGATCTTCGGAAGAACCTCACTTAAATCTTCATATTCGCAGGTGGTGATCATGCCATTCATGGTTCCCTTTTCTCTCAGGATCTTGGTCAGTGCTCTTGTATCGATCCCGGCAATACCAGGAATGTCGTGTTTTTCCAGAAATTCCTGAATCGTTCCTTCACAGCGGAAATTGCTCGGCATTCTGGAAAGTTCACGAACAATATATCCGTCCGGCCATGGTTTTGCGGATTCCATATCTTCGTAGCAGATGCCATAGTTTCCAATCAGCGGATAAGTCATCACAACGGCCTGTCCTGCATAAGATGGATCAGTCAGCACCTCCAGATATCCGGTCATGGATGTGTTAAATACGATCTCGCTGATGATTTCTTTTGTCGATCCGATACTTTTTCCAGTGAAAACAGTACCGTCCTCCAGAATCAAATATGCTTTCATTCGTCTTCCCCTTTCGCGTTTAATCCAATGGTTATTGTATCTTTGTCTGTACCCCGGACTCTAAAAAAGGGTACGTAATAGTAAGTCCCTACTACGCCCCCCTCAGCCCTGGATACATAAATGCTCAAATTGTTAAGATTCTACCACAAGATAATCAAGATTGCAAGTACTTGTTTGCGAATTTTTATGCATTTTTATGATTAGTTATACAAATAATGTCAGGTTCAAAAGCCTGAAAGCACGATGTGCCGGCACAGGAATTGTTTTCTGGCATCTTTTCCGTTCTTCTGCATATACTTTTTCAAGGGAATTTTTGAGGTGTTCTATGGCTACCGGAAAATTACAGATACAGGTTACTTCCCAGCTGCGTGCTGCTCCCGTGGAGGATGCCGTGATCGATATTTCAAGCACCGGGGAACCGGATCAGATCCTGGAAGAAGTCAGAACGGACAGTGTCGGACAGACGGATACGTTGGAGCTGGAGGCTCCGCCGGAGGAATACAGTTTAAGTCCCGGCGAAATGCAGCCTTACTCGGAGTACAATTTCCGCATTACGGCTCCGGGCTATGAGCCGCTTACGATCTCCGGTGCGGAAATCCTCGCAAATCAGCTGGCTTTGCAGGATATCCGGCTGAAACCGCTCGCCGGCCCGGAAGCATATGACAATGTCGTGATCCCGGCTCACACGCTCTATGGCGATTATCCGCCAAAAATCGCAGAGGCGGAGATCAAACCTCTCTCGCAGAGCGGCGAGATCGTCCTAAGCCGCGTAGTGATCCCGGAATTTATCGTGGTGCACGACGGTGCCCCGACGGACAGCACTGCGGGCGATTATTATGTGCGTTACCGCGATTATATCAAAAATGTGGCTTCCAGCGAAATCTATGCCACCTGGCCGAAGGCCGCCATCCGTGCCAATGTGCTGGCGATCATGTCGTTTACCTTAAACCGTGTATACACGGAATGGTACCGCAATAAAGGATTTGATTTTACGATCACGTCCTCGACGGCATTTGACCACAAATGGATCTACAGCCGAAATATTTTTGAGAGTATCTCGGAGGTTGTGGATGAGCTTTTTGCCGATTATTTATCCCGCCCGAACGTCAAACAGCCAATCCTGACGCAGTACTGCGACGGCAAACGGGTCAGCTGTCCGAACTGGATGTCACAGTGGGGTTCAAAGTCTCTGGCAGATCAGGGATACACAGCCACAGAAATCCTCCGCTACTACTATGGTGACAACATCTACATCAATTCAGCGGAGGAGATTTCCGGGATTCCTTCTTCCTGGCCTGGATACGATCTCGACATCGGGGCAACCGGGCCGAAAGTGGAGCAGATGCAGGAACAGTTAAATGCGATTTCAAATAATTATCCTCTGATCCCGCGGATCGCCGTAGATGGTATTTACGGAGAAGAGACACAGAAGGCGGTGGAAGTTTTTCAGGATATTTTCAATCTTCCGGTGACTGGTATTGTGGACTATCGCACCTGGTATAAAATCCAGGAGATCTATGTCGGCGTGACCCGCATCGCAGAGCTTCGTTAAATATCTTTTTCTGTCTTTACTATATCCGAAATGAACGCAGAACATTCAAGTCGAACGCACGTGAGACTTGGTGCGTGATTCTGGTCAGCGAAAGCTGA
>ENA-OUQP01000069-OUQP01000069.1-human-gut-metagenome-genome-assembly--contig:-NODE-69-length-108697-cov-12.341332_pt1 | contig 108697 bp, 79 predicted proteins | sample MGYA00237951_ERZ548836 | MGnify/ENA primary metagenome ERZ548836 (study PRJEB26490, sample SAMN05194702) | human gut metagenome | biome: terrestrial biome; feature: human-associated habitat...
GACGAGCGATCGGTACACGGAATGGTGAGCAGGATACATAGTTAAGACCGATCTTGTGGCAGAATTCTACAGAAGACGGATCTCCACCATGCTCGCCACAGATACCTACGTGAAGGTTCGGGTTAACCGGTTTGCCGAGTTCGATAGCCATCTTCATCAGCTTGCCAACGCCAACCTGATCCAGTTTTGCAAATGGATCGTTCTCGAAGATCTTAGCGTCATAGTATGCGTTGAGGAATTTACCTGCATCATCACGGGAGAAGCCATATGTCATCTGAGTAAGGTCGTTTGTACCGAAGCAGAAGAAGTCTGCTTCTTTAGCGATCTCATCAGCTGTAAGAGCTGCTCTCGGGATCTCGATCATTGTACCAACTTCATACTGAAGGTCAGAACCAGCGGCTTTGATCTCAGCATCAGCTGTCTCAACTACGAATTTCTTAACATATTTAAGCTCTTTTACATCGCCAACAAGTGGGATCATGATTTCCGGTTTGATTGTCCAGTCCGGATGAGCTTTCTTAACTTCGATTGCTGCGCGGATAACTGCTGTTGTCTGCATCTTAGCAATTTCTGGATAAGTAACAGCAAGACGGCATCCACGATGTCCCATCATCGGGTTGAACTCGTGAAGGGAAGCGATGATTGTCTTGATCTGCTCTACAGTCTTGCCCTGAGCGTCAGCCAGTTTCTTGATGTCCTCTTCCTCTGTAGGAACGAACTCATGAAGTGGCGGATCAAGGAAACGGATGGTTACAGGATTTCCTTCAAGTGCCTCATAGAGTTTCTCGAAGTCTCCCTGCTGCTCCGGAAGGATCTTAGCAAGTGCTGCTTCTCTCTCCTCTACTGTCTCAGAGCAGATCATCTCACGGAATGCATCGATTCTGTTGCCCTCGAAGAACATATGCTCTGTACGGCAAAGACCGATTCCCTCTGCACCAAGCTCACGAGCTTTCTTAGCATCAGCAGGAGTATCAGCATTTGTACGAACCTTCATTGTTCTGTACTTGTCAGCCCATCCCATGATACGTCCGAACTCACCAGCGATCTGAGCATCTACAGTCGGGATAAGTCCGTCATAGATGTTACCTGTTGTACCATCGATGGAGATTGCATCTCCCTCATGGAACTCTTTGCCAGCAAGTGTGAATTTCTTGTTCTCCTCGTCCATAGCGATGTCACCGCATCCGGATACACAGCAGGATCCCATACCACGAGCAACAACAGCTGCGTGAGATGTCATACCACCACGAACTGTCAGGATACCCTGAGCAGCTTTCATACCTGTGATATCCTCTGGGGATGTCTCAAGACGAACAAGAACAACTTTCTCTCCTCTTGCAGCCCACTCAACAGCGTCCTCTGCAGAGAATACGATCTTACCGCAAGCAGCTCCTGGAGAAGCTCCAAGACCTTTGCCCATCGGTGTAGCAGCTTTCAGAGCGGCTGCATCGAACTGCGGATGAAGCAGTGTATCAAGGTTACGAGGATCGATCATTGCAACAGCCTCTTCCTCTGTTCTCATTCCCTCATCAACGAGGTCACAAGCGATCTTAAGAGCAGCCTGTGCAGTTCTCTTACCATTACGTGTCTGAAGCATATACAGTTTACCATGCTCTACAGTAAACTCCATATCCTGCATATCTCTGTAGTGTTTCTCCAGAGTCTCGCAAACCTGTTTGAACTGTACGAATGCTTCCGGGAATTTCTGTTCCATCTCGGAGATGTGCATAGGTGTACGAACACCGGCAACAACGTCCTCACCCTGTGCATTGGTAAGGAACTCACCGAACAGACCGTTAGCACCTGTAGCAGGGTCACGTGTGAAGGCAACACCTGTACCACAGTCATCACCCATGTTACCGAATGCCATCATCTGTACGTTAACAGCTGTACCCCAGGAATATGGGATATCGTTGTCACGACGATATACGTTTGCACGTGGGTTGTCCCAGGAACGGAATACGGCTTTGATAGCTCCTACTAACTGCTCCTTCGGATCAGTTGGGAAGTCAGAACCGATTTTAGATTTATACTCAGCTTTGAACTGGTCAGCAAGCTCATGCAGGTCAGCAGCTGTAAGCTCAACGTCCTGCTTAACACCTCTCTTAGTCTTCATCTCATCGATGAGCTCCTCGAAGTATTTCTTACCAACTTCCATAACTACGTCAGAATACATCTGGATGAATCTTCTGTAGCAGTCCCAAGCCCAACGCTCATTGCCGGATTTCTCAGCAAGAGTGTTAACAACTTCTTCATTTAAACCAAGGTTGAGGATTGTGTCCATCATACCTGGCATAGATGCTCTCGCACCTGAACGAACGGATACAAGCAGAGGATTTTCTTTGTCACCGAATTTCTTACCGGTAACTCCTTCCATCTTGGTAATTGCTTCCATGATCTGAGCCATGATCTCATCGTTGATGGATCTGCCATCCTCGTAGTACTGTGTGCAGGCCTCTGTTGTGATTGTGAAGCCCTGCGGTACAGGAAGACCGAGGTTTGTCATCTCAGCAAGGTTGGCACCTTTGCCGCCCAGAAGATTTCTCATAGTAGCATTACCTTCTGTAAACATGTAAACCCATTTTGCCATTTTACATTTTCCTCCTAATTATTGTTCTTTAAAACATAAAAATGTATGTTTTCTACGCACATAATTATTTTATAGATTTATCCTTCATTAGTCAAGGTTATTCTTCCAAAAAACAGCAATTTCTCTTGGTAAATCTGACAGATTTTCCAGTTATTTTTTCCATAGATCGTATTTTTCTCGTTATCGTCTGTAAAATGTGCTAAAATAGAAAAAAACATGCAGCAATTCCGGGGTAATATTACCCGAATGCTGTCATACAGGAGGTTTATCATGACACGAACGATTGAAAACAGCTTTCTTAAGATTTCCGTTTCCGACCACGGTGCTGAACTCACCGGCATCTATGACAAGACTAATGACAGGGAGATCCTCTGGCAGGCAGATCCGGCTTACTGGAAACGCCATGCGCCTGTACTTTTTCCCAACGTGGGACGTAACTACAAAGACATCTGGCGTCTGAACGGAAAGGAATATCCTTCCAGACAGCACGGCTTTGCAAGGGACAGCGATTTTATCTGCACGGATATCACCGATACTTCCCTTTCCTTTGTCCTTAAGTCCTCTGAAGAAACCCTGAAGGTTTATCCGTTTGCTTTCGCTCTGAAGATCACCTACACTCTGAAGAAGCACGACCTGGAAGTATGCTGGGAAGTAGTTAATAATGATTCTGAAACTATGTATTTTACCATCGGCGGCCATCCGGCATTCCGTGTTCCGGTACGTGAAGGCGAATCCCAGAGTGATTACCGTCTTGCTTTTGAAGGCCTGGACACTCTTACCTATCTCCTTATCGATACGTCTGTAGGAACAGTCATTGCTGACGAACCACATACACTTTCCCTTGAAAACGGAACCTGTTCCATTGCTCCTCATATGTTTGATAAAGACGCTCTTGTTTTTGATAACGGCCAGATTCAAAAGGCCGGTATCCTCTTCCCGGACGGAACTCCATATCTGACACTTACCAGTGAGGGCTTCCCGAATTTCGGTATCTGGTCCGTACCCGGTGCTCCCTTCGTATGCCTGGAGCCGTGGATGGGACGCTGTGATGACTGTGGTTTTGAAAAATCGCTCTCTGAAAAAAATAATATCAACGTTCTGAAACCGGATGAAGAGTTTATTAAAAGCTATCAGATTACCGTCCACTGATCTTATAATTCTCAGAATACATAATATTTCATCACAAAAGATCAAAAGATCCGCCGATCAGACAGTTATCAGAGAACTGTTCGATCCGGCGGATCTTTTATTTTATCTTTATTTCACAGATTAAAAAAGCTCTGTTTTATTCTCTCACAAAATGATACTGATAAGCTCTGTACTCCCCAAACTCTGCAGGAAGCGGCATTCCGCCATGCATCAGAGCAGCTCCGGAATAGATCCTGCCGGTAGCCTGTTCCTTATACAGAGCACTCTCATCAAGGCCGCGAAGCTGCACATAATTCACAGTCATGTTTCCATGGATCTCCTCCATGACAACATTGAGCAGAACTTCTTCCTGAGAATTTCCAACGATCTCCCATGCACAGATCTCACTCTTAAACGGATCTGTCAGGCGATAGTATCGTCCGTTCTGGATCAGTGGCGCATATTTACGGAATTCCCCGATCTGGCTGCGGACCTCGTCTTTTTCTTCCTCAGTCAGCTTCAGAAGATCCAGCTCGTAGCCGAAGGTTCCGGACATGGCAACCACACCTCTGGTATGTAACGGGGTGATCCTTCCTGTCTGATGGTTCGGCACTGCAGACACATGTGCTCCCATGGCCGATACCGGATATCCGAAGGAAGTGCCATACTGGATCCGAAGCCTGTCAACAGCGTCAGAGTTGTCGCTACACCAGATCTGCGGTGTGTAATACAGCATGCCTGCGTCAAATCTTCCGCCACCGCCGCTGCAGCCCTCGATCAGAAGATCCGGATAACGGTTCACCATACGGTCCAGAAAATCGTACAATCCCAGGACATAATCATACATTACACGTCCCTGATCCTTGGTCATTACGGAAAATACATCCATCAGGCTTCGATTCATGTCCCATTTAACGTACTCAATATTGGCATTATCCAATACCGCACTGATCTGTCCGAAGATTCCGTCTACAACTTCTTTTCTGGAAAAATCAAGTACCAGCTGATTTCTGGATCTCACTGGTTTTCTTCCCGGAATCGTAAGTGCCCAGTCCGGATGCTCGCGGTAAAGATCACTGTCCTCAGAGATCATCTCCGGCTCGATCCAGATGCCGAATTTCACTCCGAGGTCATTGACTCTTTTTACCAGTCCGCCAAGAGTCTCTCCAAGCTTCTTCTCATTGACATACCAGTCCCCAAGACCACTGTTGTCATCGTCACGTTTTCCAAACCAGCCATCATCCAGAACCAGCATATCAATACCAAGGCTCTTTGCCTCTTTTGCCAGATTATATAAGGTCTCCCCTGTAAAATCAAAATATGCTGCCTCCCAGCTGTTTACCAGCACCGGACGTACCTCTGTCTTATATTTACCACGGCAGATATGATGACGGATGCAGCTGTGCAGATTCTGGGAAAGACGGTTCATTCCCTGGTCTGTGTAGCTTAAGATCACCTCAGGTGCATAGAAGGTCTCCCCGGCTTCCAGCGGATACCGGAAGCACTCCTCCTGTACACCAAGGAGCATTCTTGTCTGATTATACTGATCTTTAAGAACCTCACCCTGGAAATTTCCACTGTATACAAAGGACATAGCATAGCAGCCTCCATGATCCTCTGTTGTGTCCTTCTCTGCCAGGATCATCATCGGATTATACTGATGACTGGATGTACCACGGACACTGCCGATCATCTGACTTCCGTGTGCTACCGGAACCCTCTGCAGATTCCGCTCCATGGCATGTCTTCCGTAAAAAGTGAGCAGATCATAATCTCCGTAAAGAAAATCCAGTTCTGCGGACATCACCTTGTTCACATAGATCTTCTCACTGCTCTGATTGCGGACATAGACGCTTCTTGTAATGATATCCAGTTCCGGAAGTACACCGTAAAGAAGCATGGCCTCCACGCCGGTAGCCGGATCCTCCAATACGATCTCCAGAGTCTGTGCCTCATCATTGTCCGCATAAACAGCCGGAAGCCCCGGAAGGCTGTATTTACCGTCACGGATAGTATAACTCCTGTAACGCATATCACAGCTCATACTTCCATCACCGTTTTCCAGCATCAGTGATGCACTGCGGAAATCTCCGTTTCCGTAGCAGGAAAGCTCCTGCGGAAGAGAGTCCATGGAATAGGTTCTGTCTGTTCCCGCATCATAGGGATTTCCGGAAAATCCTCTGTCATAGTAGGTCAGAAGATAATCCATGCAGCCCTCCGCCTTTTTGCCATAATAGAGATGAAGAAGAAATCCGTACTGATCCACCTGCATCTGATATGTAGTTTCTTTTGTCTGCAGGGTAAACGTCCTGTCTTTTTCACAGTAGATGATTCCCATATGTGAATCCTGCCACTCAAAATGTGATTAAACATACTCGCATCGAGATAATGCGGATTCTCACGAATACCGCTTACTGTTTCTTTGTGTATGCTTTTGAGTAACCGGAGTTATCTCTACTCACAGATCCTAAGTACACTCCACAGTCGTTAATTCCCGAAATAGCCTTCGGTACATACTTACGTTTGCGGGATCATGCAACTTCGTAAGTCTCTGCATCTCTCAGATTCAGTGCTGCATTGAGATCTCTGTCCTCAATATATCCACATGTGCATCTGTAGATCCTGTCTGAAAGTTTCAGATCTTTTTTAATACTGCTGCAGCAGTGGCAGATCCTGGAAGATGGATACCATCGGTCAACTACCCTCAGTTCGATTCCATATTCAGCACATTTTGTTTTCAATCTTGTCCGGAATTCATAGAATTTCTGGGACGCAACTGCTTTTGAGAGATGCCGGTTCTTCATCATCCCGGATATGTTCAGATCCTCAATCGTTATATGAGACGGCTTGGTTTTCACTATCTCAGATATTACCTTGTTGATATGATCTGTACGGATATTTTCTATCCGATGATGAAGTTTCTGTACTTTAAGCTTTTGTCTGCATATATTTGCTCTTTGAGTGGACTCTCCTTTCTTTAAGTTCTCATATTTACGGGAAAGCTTTCGCTGTGCCCGTCTTAATTGTTTCTCAAGTTTTCTGATCCGTGCTGTTTTATTGATATTTCTGTATACAGTTCCATTTGACACAACTGCAAAGTCTTTCAGCCCCAGATCAATCCCGATCCCATCAGTGAGATTTCCATCTGCTTCCGGAGCAGGTATATCGACAAGTACAGACACATAATATCTGCCTGCTTTCATGGAAACTGCCCCGCTTCGGATCACATACCCATCCTTAGAGGTCGGGATGTAACCTTTTTCTTTCAGCCTTACCCAGCCAAGTGTTGGAATCTTGATCCTGTGACGTTCACAGAGACAGTCTTTGGGATTATTCTTTACAAAATACATTTTTACATCAGATCTTCCTTTTTTCTTATATCTCGGGAAACTACTCTGATGATGAAAAAATCTTGAAAAAGCGGTACAGGCATTTTCGATTGCATCCTTTACCGATTTGGAACTGACTTCTCTGATCCAGAAATATTCCGGATGCCCTGGAAGGTATTCATTGTTCAGCCATACACTGAACGACTTGCCGCTCATAAATCTTTCACCGGCATCATAACGTTCTTTATTATGAAACAGGTAGAAATTATAAATATATCTGCATGTGCCGATTGTCTTATGTATTTTGATCTTCTGCTCTTCTGTAGGATCGATCTCTGTCTTGAAGCTCTTCAGCAATCTCCTCATCCTTTTCTGTCTGTTTTTTATACTTACGAAGTCCATATAATCTACAGGAAAACACATGAAGGATGGAAATAATATCCTGTACAAGTTCTTCCTGTGGTGACAGTTCTTCATTGTTCACCACCAGTATCGTTGTGTGGGATTTCATGCAGGATCTTTCAAACCAGTCGTATCCAAAACGGATAAATCTGGCTTTATGCGTGATCACTATGGTTTTGACCTTCTGCTCCATGACTTCGTCCAGTAATCCATTCCATTTCCTGCGGTTATAATCAAGTCCGCTTCCATAGTCTTCAATGCACTGGTCTACGATCATTCCTCTGGCATTACAGAACTGACGCAGAAATGCTGTCTGATTTTGAAGACTGTTGGAGTTCGGTTTGCTTTTAAGATTCCCTCTCTGTCCCATCTCTGAAGCGTTTTTACAGAAACACCTAATAATTCAGCAAAATCTTTTAGTTTATAATTTGTGATATTTGATGTGTTCATAATATACCTCAATAAGTATATTTAAACATATTTAATATCTTTTTACAATATATTTAGTTACTTATACCATCCTCCTTTTTCTTGTGTTTTTATTTTACGGCACCGTTTACAACACCATTTAAAATGTGCTTCTGGCAGATCAGATAAAACAGAAGGATCGGAAGCAGTGCCAGCAGATAAGAGGCAAACGCAAGGTTATAGTTTGTTCCGAACTGAGTCTGGAAATTCAGCTGTGCCAGAGGCAATGTGGTTCCACCCGTAGATCCGGACATGATAACCAACGGAGTCATAACATCATTCCAGGTTCCAAGCGCTGTCAGAACTGCCACTGTGGCATGCATCGGCTTCATGATCGGAAAGATGATCTTCCAGTATGTTTTCCAGGTGCTGGCTCCATCCACACAGGCAGCCTCCTCAAGGGCCATTGGAATGTTTGTCAGATATCCGGAATAAAGAAGCACGTTCATAGGCATATAAAATACCGTATAAAGAATGATCACACCGGCTTTGTTATCAAGCCCCATCTCAGCAGTCTGCTTTACAAGCGGCATCATCAGGATAGCAAACGGAACAAACATACCGCTCACTACATAGAGATAGATAAATTTATAAAATTTACTTCTCTTGTTTCTGGCTATAGCATAACCTAAAAGTGAATGAATTACAATAGCAAGAATCACTGTGATCACGGTGATCAATACACTGTTTCCAAGAGAATGCCAGAAGTCTGTTACCTCCATAGCTTCCCTGAAATTGGCAAGACTGAATTTCTGCGGCAGAGACAGGATCCCGGCTACACTGTTGGTCATCTCTGTCGGCTGCTTGAATGCGATCACAATTGTCATATAAAGCGGAAATACCACTGTGATAAGGCCGAGGATCAGAAGAATCGTAACCGGCCAGTTCGCTTTTTCTCTTACTTTCGTTTTCATTACAGCTGCTCCTCCTTTTTCCCTGTGATAGTCAACTGCGCTGCAGAAATGATCACGATCACAATAAAGAATATAACCGCATTAGCGCTCTGGAATCCAAACTGACCGCCACTCATACCATTGTTATAGATCAGATAGGAAATGGATTCTGTACTCTGTGCAGGACCACCCTTTGTCAAAGCCATGATCTGATCAAATACCATCAGGAAGTTTTTCACACAGAGAACCATGTTGATGCTGAAAAATGGAACGATCAGCGGGAATGTCAGGTAACGGAACTTGCTGAATCCGGTAGCACCATCAATAGCGCCTGCCTCGTATACATCCTCCGGCACTGTCTGAAGTCCGGAAATATAGATGATCGTATTCATTGCAATGGACTGCCATGCACACACGATCACGATGGCCACCCATGCCAGGCTTGTACTGGAAAGCATGCTGGAAGACAATGTTTTATTTCCGATCATCTTTCCGAATGCAGGCAGGATATATGTAAAGAAATAATTGAAAATATATCCTACGACCAGTGCACCAAGTACATTCGGAACAAAATAAGCTCCACGCAGTGCACTCTTGAAACGAATCTTACTGTTCAGTCCAAGTGCCAGTATAAGGCTGAGTACATTCGTTACGATAGTTGCCACGATGGCCAGCTTAAATGTAAACAGATAGGAACCGCCAACACGGCTGTCTGTAAAAAGATCCTTATAGTTTCGAAGTCCTACCCAGTCATAGCTTCCATAGCCTTTAAAGTTCGTAAAGCTGTAGATCACACCCTTGATCAGAGGCAGTGTGTTAAAGCAGAAAAATAATGCCACGATCGGAATGGTGATCAGAAGAAAGGTCAGCTTTCTTCCACTCATAGATTTTTTTCCCATGATCAGTTCTCTCCTTCCCCGTTCTTCTCCTCATAGTCCTGTACTTTACGGATAATGTCACGGTTATATCTTGTCCAGTCTGTATCAAATTTTTTCAGGAATGCATCTTTATCCTTTTTCATCAGGAAGGTCTGGATCTGTGCATCCACAGCCATCTCTGTAGGATAATAATGATCCTGGTAGTCGGCCATCCTTCCCTCTTCTATATATTCCTTCATACCATCCAGAGTATAGGGAAGTGTGAAATCACCCTCTTTACAGGGAACTGCCTTCTGGTCATCCAGATATGTCTGTATATTCTCATCCTCAAGAAGGAAATCCAGCACTTCATATGCAGCTTCCTTATTCTCACAGTCATCCATCACACAGAACTGAAGGTCAACTCCGGAATTCAGTTTGTTTTCTGACGGATCATTGCTTGCAGGTGTCACAAAAGAATCAATATCCATATCCGGATTTACACTCTGGATCTGCGGGATTGCATAGCTTCCGATGGGATACATGGCAGCTTCCCCTTTTGCAAAAGCGGTGCAGGCTCCGTTGTAATCATAGGCAAAGGGATCATCCGGTCCATACTGGATAAGCTCCAGCATACGATCTGCTACTTCCTTATACTCTTTTTCAAAAGTAGTTTTTCCCTGGTTTACCTGACGGCATACATCAGACGGTGCAAGATCTACCGCAATAGAATTCCACGGTGCAAGACAGGTCCAGGTATCTTTAAATCCGAAATAAAGCGGCTGGATACCTGCATCCTGGATTTTCTGGCAAAGGCTCATAAATTCATCCCATGTAGTCGGGATCTGCCAGCCATGCTCCTTGAAAAGCTCACGATTGTAAAGGATTCCGGCGGCATTGGCCACGTAAGGAACCGCATAGACTCCGTCTTCCGGAACGAATTCCAGTGCTTTATCAATTTCTTTATATGCATCTTTGATCGAATCCAGTCCCTGATAATCGGAAATATCCATCAGCATATCAGAATCAATAAAATTGGAAAAGTTAACATCGCCTCCGATTCCGATGATATCCGGATTGTCCTCACGGATAAATCTTGTCTTCAACACAGTCATAGCATCGTTTGGGGATTCGATGGTAAGATGGATATCATCATGAGTGGCATTGAATTTTTCTTCCAGTTTTTCAAATGCCTTGACTGCTTCCGGTTTATACTGCACAAGTTCGATCTCTGTCTTTCCGCTGTCCTTTTTACCTGTGCCGCATCCGCTCAATGTAACGGAAGCTGCCATGGTAAAGGCAAGTCCCATACAGAGGATCCATTTACTTCTGTTGCGCATCTTGTAATGCTCCTTCCTTTTCCTTTTATTTGATAAGTCGGATATCACCCATTTAACTGATATGGCTATCCGGGTTCTCCAATACTTATTCTCTGGTTTCTTTTTTCTGAAATCTATTTTAACATAGCTTTATGCTTGCATAAATAGCAGCGTTTTTCTTGTTTTATATCAAAATGCAATTTTTCTCTGTCTTCATTAAAGTCATCTAGCATTTTGATATATTTTATACCTATATCACTACTTTTATCTAAAATTAGTATATTCCGGATTTATCGAAAATCAATAGGTTTCTCGAGAAACTTGATTTTCTCACAAAGTTTGATCGATTATTTTTCTCTTTTTTGTATATTTTACAGGCTGTTTTTGTAATTGCATTTTTATACATATGTTGAAGTTCCCTGCTGTTCTAATGTATAATGTTACTGAAACCTGACAAAATCATGCGCCTAAAGGATAAAAATATGAATGACCTTCTCTTCTCCGTTTTTCCAAATGAAAACTTTGTTGATATCGGACTATATCAATACGGCTGGGAGCACTGCGCTCCGGCACATTCATTCGGCCCGGCCGCACGAAACCATTATATTTTTCATTATGTGATCTCCGGTACAGGAACTCTGATGGCAGACAATTCCGCAGGAGAGACCATCACCTATCAGGTAAAAAGCGGCCAGGGTTTCATGCTTTTTCCCGGTCAGATCAACACCTACATTGCAGATACCGGCTTTCCATGGGAGTACACCTGGGTGGAATTTGACGGACTCCGGGCAAAAGAGATCGTGGAAACTGCAGGTTTAAGTCAGGACCATCCGGTCTATCACAGCCACTCTGCAGATCTCCGTCAGAAAATGATGGAGGAAATGCTTTATATCAGCCATAATTCCCAGGAATCACCCTTCCATCTTATCGGACATACCTGGCTTTTTCTGGATTACTTTATGCGCTCTGCTGAAACTGTCCGCATGAAACAGGATGGAAGTATCCGTGATTTTTATATCAAGGAAGCGCTCTCTTTTATTGAACAGAATTTCCAGAATGATATTTCCATTGAGGATATCGCAGCCTGCTGCGGCCTGAACCGAAGCTACTTCGGCAAGATCTTCCACGACACCATCGGACGTTCTCCCCAGGAATTTCTGATCAGCTATCGCATGACCAAAGCTGCAGAACTTCTTAAGATCACAGCCCTGTCTATCGCAGATATCGGAAATGCAGTCGGATATCCCAATCAGCTGCATTTTTCCCGGGCTTTCAAAAATATATACGGAATTTCGCCAAGAAACTGGCGGATGAAAAACAGACTTGTTGAAAAAAAGCCTCCGGACAGAAAATAGCCGGAGGTTTTTTATTAAAAAATATATTTACTTAAAATGTAAATTTATCAGCAAAATATGCATCAAGCTCATCGATCTTCACACGTACCTGCTCCATAGTGTCACGGTCACGGACTGTAACTGCACCGTCATTTTCAGACTCGAAGTCATAAGTGATACAGAACGGAGTACCGATCTCATCCTGTCTGCGGTAACGTTTACCGATGTTTCCACGGTCATCGTACTCACAGTTGTACTTCTTGGAAAGCTGCTGGTAAATCTTCTCAGCACCCTCGTTAAGCTTCTTGGAAAGCGGAAGCACACCGATCTTAACCGGTGCAAGTACCGGATGGAAATGAAGGACTGTACGGACATCGTTCTTCTCTGCATCCAGAACTTCCTCATCGTAAGCGCTGCAGAGGAAAGCAAGTACCATACGGTCTGCTCCAAGTGATGGCTCGATAACGTATGGGATATATTTCTGTTTCTTCTCATCATCAAAGTATGTGAGATCCTGGCCGGATACATTCTGATGCTGTGTCAGGTCATAATCTGTTCTGTCAGCGATTCCCCAGAGCTCACCCCATCCGAATGGGAAAAGGAATTCCACATCTGTGGTAGCCTTGCTGTAGAAGCTCAGCTCTTCCTTATCATGGTCACGGTAACGAACCTCATCATCCTTAAGTCCGAGAGCACTCAGCCAGTCAAGGCAGAACTTCTTCCAGTATGCAAACCACTCAAGATCTGTATCCGGCTCACAGAAGAACTCAAGCTCCATCTGCTCGAACTCACGGGTACGGAATGTGAAGTTACCCGGTGTGATCTCGTTACGGAAGGATTTACCTATCTGGCCAATACCAAACGGAATCTTTTTACGGGATGTTCTCTGTACGTTCTTGAAGTTTACGAAAATACCCTGTGCAGTCTCCGGTCTTAAATATACAGTATTCTTGGCATCCTCGGTAACACCCTGGAATGTCTTGAACATCAGGTTGAACTGACGGATATCTGTGAAGTTGTGTTTACCACAGCTCGGACATCCTACCTCGTGTTCCTTGATGAAGTCCATCATCTTCTCCTGGGACCATGCATCTACACTTCCCTCAATGGCAATGTCATGCTCTGCACAGAAGTCCTCAATGAGCTTATCTGCACGGAAACGCTCGTGGCACTCTTTACAGTCCATAAGAGGATCAGAAAATCCGCCAAGATGTCCGGAAGCGATCCATGTCTGCGGGTTCATAAGGATCGCACAGTCAACACCTACATTGTACGGAGACTCCTGAATGAATTTCTGCCACCATGCACGTTTTACGTTATTTTTAAGCTCTACACCAAGATTTCCATAATCCCATGTGTTTGCCAGGCCGCCGTAGATCTCGGAACCCGGATAAACAAATCCTCTGGCTTTTGCAAGAGCTACGATCTTTTCCATTGTCTTTTCCATGATTTCTCTCCTCTTGACTTGCAGCTGTTCCGCCAAATGCGTCCGGAAAACTCCGGAAAAAGCTGCTTTTTTACATTTTGGTCTTATTATACTAGTATCCTCATGATTTTTCAAGGATATTTCCATATGCGTTGCATCCTGTCCTGCTTTTGAAAAATAAATCGTTACGGTTATTCCGCAGCCGGCAGGGATCTACCTCATCATTTCCAGGATCTCCAGACTTTTAAATCGTTTGTCTGTATTCAGCTCCGTATACCGGTAAATGTGGCGTTCCAGTTCCCGCAGCACATCATCCCGCACAGTAAACGTATACAGTTTTGCTAAGGGGGACACGGCTATGTAGCGCATAGCATACAGGGCAGCCGCTGAGATCCGTTTCCTGTCCATGGCCATCGTTTTGCAGTCTGCACACAGGATCCCATGCTCGTCCTGGGAGAAAAAAAGTTCTCCTGTTTCTTCCTCCGCAAGCTCTCTCCCGCAGCCCGCACACTGGAACAGCTGCGGCATCACGCCCTGGATCACCATAGTCCGCAGTTCATAGATACAGCGCACCAGCCGATCTTCTATATGAGGATTCAAAATGGCTTTGATGGTCACATAGAGAAGATTCATCATCTCCTTCTCATCCGTTCCTTCTTTGCCAAAATAATCTGCCAGCTCCAGAAAATAATATCCATAGTAAACCCCCGGCTGCCGGGTGGCCAGCTCCACAAAATGATGCTGCACGCTGACCTGGTTCAGATTATAGCTTGTCCTTCCCTCATAAAGAGTAAAGCTTCCGAATACAAACGGGTTAGCTGCTGCCATGAACGGACTGTTCTGTCGTCTCGCTCCCTTGGCAAAAGCGGAAATCTTCCCCCTCTCTCTTGTGAGAAGGACGATCCGCTTGTCATAATCCCCTACCGGCATGGCAGAAAGTACCACTCCCTGTACGGTAATCAGATCACTCATTTTCAGATTTCTTTCTTATCATATCCAAAGTTCTTGATCAGGAAATCACTGTCTCTCCAGTTCTTAGTCACCTTGACCCAGAGCTTTAGGTTTACCTTTGCTTCCAGCATACGCTCCAGCTCATAGCGGGCATTGCTTCCGATCTTTTTCAGCATGGCACCCTGTTTTCCGATGATGATACCTTTGTGGGAATTACGCTCGCAGATGATGGTCGCATCAATATCTATGATGTTGCTTCTTCCCGGACGTTTCTTCATACGGTCGATGGCAACGGCGATCCCGTGAGGGATTTCCTCATCCAATGCATGCAGAGCCTTCTCACGGATGATCTCTGCGGCGATCTGGCGCTGAGGCTGGTCGGTAACTGTATCCTCATCATAGAACATCGGTCCGTACGGAAGATATTTGAAAATACTTGGAATGATATCCTGTGTGTTTTTTCCACGGAGGGCAGAGCAGGGAATGATCTCTGCAAAATCACAGATCTTACGATAGGTATCGATTGCAGGAAGAAGCTCTTCTTTTTTTACCGTATCGATCTTGTTGATGATGAGAATCACAGGAACTCCAACCTTCTGCAGCTGCTCGGCAATGTGGCGCTCTCCCGCACCTACGAATGTGGACGGCTCCACCAGCCACATAATGGCATCTACTTCCTTCAGGGTTCTCTCCGCAACCTGTACCATGTATTCCCCGAGCTTGTTTTTTGCCTTGTGGATACCCGGTGTGTCCAGAAATACGATCTGTCCCTCATCACAGGTGTACACGGTCTGTATCTTGTTTCTGGTTGTCTGTGGCTTGTTTGATGTGATGGCGATCTTCTGTCCGATAAGATGGTTCATCAGCGTGGATTTTCCAACATTCGGTCTTCCGATGATCGCAACAAAGCCTGATCTAAAATTGTTATCCATTCTTTATCCTCTCATAATTCTTTCACGGCCTGCTATCCCATTTAACGGATAGCAGGCTTTGTTTCTCAGCAGCCGATCAGTGGCTTCACTTCCATGAATACATCTTCTGCCTTCTCTATTGCAGTCTCACTTCCCACTACGCAGATCTGATCATCGGAAAGTACTGCTTCTACAAGAGCTGCCAGTTTCTGGATATCCTCCTTCTGCGCTTCGAGGATCTGGTTTCTTTCCTTCTGGAGCATATCCTCTGTAACCTTGGAGAAATATGCAGTTTTTGAGATACTTCCCTGCATCTGCGGGGTTCTTGGCACATCCTTGTTGCTGATCGTTCCGATGATATATTTTGTCATCTCACGCTCATCTGCCTCAAAGGCACGGATATAATCCGGCACGCCCTGGTATACTTCCAGGGTTCTCTTAAGATGGGGATCACGGTAGGATACCAGGAAGCTCTCCCCGTTTCTCTTAAAGCCGCTCATGCAGCCATACGCTCCACCCTTTACACGAAGGTTGATCCAGAGATAATCGTAGCTTAAGATCACTTTCAGGATCTCCAGTGCGCCGGTATACTCCAGGCCTTTTTTGCGGAAGTTTCCGTTCTGTGCCACATACTGGACCTGTCCGGAGGTCTTGAAGGCTTCGTTTTTCTTTATGCAGGGGGCCTGCTTCACAGGCTCCGGCTTCTGTCCGTTAAACAGGACTTTTTTGATCCCGGCAGCCTGTGTTTTTACTACATCCAGAGATTCTCTCTCTCCGGTATAGCTTACACAGAAATTCTCCGGACGAAGGACCTCTTCCATCACCTTACGGAGATTTTTCACGATCTCATCCTTGCAGCTGTCAAAATCCTTTTCCAGTTTTTCGATAAACTGATAATATCCGATTCCTGCCATCTCATCCTGGAATGCCGCCATCGGAGATGCGTAGGAAGCACCACGGAGAACTGCTGTGGAATGGCCTGCACTTGCAAGGCTGGCCTGGGCTCTGGATCTCACTCTGGCAATGATCTCATAGAGACGTTTGGTATCATCTAGCTTCGAAGTTGTAAGAACCTCCCGGATCATGGAAAACATGAAATCCATCTCCGGATATAACGCTTTTCCTCTTACGGCAAACATGGCACGGAATGCATCGGTATCCTGAGCATCATCAAAAACCTCGATTCCATAGGCAATACCGCCGGTTCTCGCATTCACTTCATTAAACAGCTCACCATACGTGTAATTCTCCGTATCCACTGCACCAAGCACGGATTTCAGAAGTCCCAGATAATGGACTGTGTCAACATCAAAGTCATGGATTTCAAAAAGAAGGTCTGCATAACCGATACCATTGGTGCACACATCATGATACAGAAACAGGCTGTCAGCTACGTGATGCTCCTCGTTTGTCAGCCCTGTGATCTCTTTTTTGATGTCTTCTCTGGAGAGCATAGGGATGCAGGTCAGCGCTTCCGGAGCTTCCTCTGCTTCCTGATAAGCCTCCAGCTCTTTGGTGTGCTCTACCATCCGGGTAAGCTCTTCATCAGAAAGGCTCTTTCTGTAATTCTCCAGCTTTTCTTCCAGTTCCTTATCCCTCTTTGCTGCAAGGCCCTTCTCCGGTACCAGAGAAAGGATCGCACCATGGGTATTATCCAGAAGATATTTCCGGATCAGCTCCTCAAAATATCCCTCTTCCAGGGCTTTCTTAAGGAACTCAAAGCCCTCCAGAAGCTGCACCTCGCAGAACGGCTTCGTATCATCATAAAGCCAGCTGCTTAAAATATCCAGGCCATACATCAGTCCCTTCGGATAAGAAGAAAAATCTGCTTCGCGAAAACGGAATTCGTAGTAATTGATCCCGGCTGTTACTGCCTTTTTATCAATTCCCTCCTCTGCGATCTTTGTGAGAGTGTCACGGATCACCTTTATGAATTCCTCTTTCTGGTTTAAGTTTGCTCCTTTTGCCACAATGGAAAAATAAGTCTGCTTGATGCCATCCTCAAAGGAACCGTAGATATCTTTGCCGATCTTTGCATCCAGAAGTGCCTGCTTCAGTGGTGCACCCGGTGCGCTCAGGAGAGCATAATCCAGAACCTCGAAAGCAAGACTCAGGTTGATATCTGCCGCTTCACCCACAACCATATTGTAGGAAAGATAGGTGTTATCCTCTTCTCCCTCATCCTCTGATACCGGATAAGGCTTCTGAATGTCCTTTACCTGAGCAAAGGCTTCCTGATCCCGGATCTCAGAATCAATGGCAAGAGAATCAAAGGCAGACAGATAATGGCTGTCAAGAAATTCCAGCTTCTCCTCCATATCCATGTTTCCGTAGAGATAGATAAAGCTGTTGGACGGATGATAGTACTGTCTGTGGAAATCCAGAAATTCCTCATAGCTGAGATCCGGAATATTTACAGGATCTCCGCCAGACTCACAGCCATAGGTTGTATCCGGGAACAGCGAATTCATGATCTCTCGCTCCAGAACATCATCCGGTGAGGAAAAAGCACCCTTCATTTCATTGTAAACGACACCGTTGTATTTCAGCGGGCCTTCTTTTTTCTCCAGATGGTAGTTCCAGCCTTCCTGACGGAAGATCTCTTCTTTTTTGTAAATATTCGGATAGAATACTGCATCCAGATATACATGCATCAGATTCTGGAAATCCCGGTCATTGCAGCTTGCTACCGGGTAGCAGGTCTTATCCGGATAGGTCATGGCATTAAGGAAGGTATTAAGAGAACCTTTTACCAGCTCCACAAAAGGATCCTTAAGCGGAAATTCCCTGGAGCCGCACAGTACGCTGTGTTCCAGGATGTGGGCAACACCGGTGCTGTTCTTTGGCGGTGTACGGAATGCAATGTTAAAAACCTTATTCTCATCACTATTCTCGATGAGCATCACTCTGGCTCCTGTTTTTTTGTGTCTCAGAAGCCATCCTTTTGAATGAATATCCTGAAGCTTCTCTTCCTTCAGGACTTCATATGCGTTCAGATGATTGGGATTCATAAAATAGTAACCTCCTGAATGTTTCTCTTCACACCCGATATAAATCTTCGCTCAAACAGTCTCAGAATATTTTATCGGATGCATGGCAACAAAAGGCTGCCTGAGTATTCAGACAGCCTGAAACGGAAGCGCTCCGGCCTCCTAAATGTTTCCTTCGTTGGGATAATACTGCCTGTAGATCTCTCTGGCAGCTCTTGTGATGATTCCAAGCTCAGCTTCCATTCCAAGATTAGCCGGAAGCTCCACAGCTGTTTCCCTGATATCTCTCTGGACCTTGGCCTTCGCACTGTCCTCCTTGATGTGGATCAGGCCGAAAATCGTTGTGTTATAGGATTTATCTGTCTGACAGAGATCCATGTAGACCAGAACCAGATGACAGCATTCCCTGTAAAGAAGCTCCTCATAAAGGCCGCCCCTTTCTTGGAGTTCCTGAAATTTCAGCTTCTTAAGATACTTGCCTATCTCTTTCTTCGCACTTCTTGTACCAAAGAATCTGGAAGCGGAATTCCGGTTAAACTCCATGGTCATCCAGAGACCGAGATAACCGTCTGCCCTGGTATCACCAGTCTCAGCTTTATCGCTGTAACGGATCTCCCAGAGTTCCTTGCGGATCCTGTTTTCTTCCGGTTCTTCTCCTGCTGCAATGGACTGCTCCAGAAGCTTCAGACGCTCCATGGGATCTTTCTCTCTATAGTATTTCGCAATTGTTGGTGTATCCATTCATTCTTCCTCCTGATATCTGAATATTATATCAGACAACCTGCCAAAAATACACCCCTATCTGTGATTTCGAAGCTTTTTCCCGGGGCTTTTCACTCTTTTTCCGCGGTTATCACATAGATATACATTGCGGATATACCATAGGGTCTTATCCTCTCCGTATTTATCCAGGATCCGGAGAAGCCCCTCCAGTTCTTTTTTTGTCTGTGGGTGGATAAACCACAGCTTCTCCTTGCTTTTCAGAAAATACTGCAATGGTTCATGATAGGTATATTCCTCCCCCAGATAATTTCTGGATGCACTGATCCGGTCCATGACCATTTCCGCCACATATTTTCTGGGCATTCTGGCTCCCATGATCACATGCTCACCGTCAAGGGAATAGTCTACCCAATGTTCAAAATGGTGTCTGTTTCTTCCCTTATGGTGCAGCCAGGACATGGATACGCCGGTTGCCTCACGTTCTGCGTTGTTGGGGCTTCTTGTCCCCTGATAATATTTACAGCCTACCAGAAATTCCGTCGGGGAATATTTGGACAGGTCATGAAGTAACCCCTGCTTATATAACCCGATACGAAAACAGTATTTCATCACCAGAAGCTTATGCCTCGTGATGGTCCTGAAGTGCAGCCACGGGTGCCATGATCGCATCTTTCTCCGCCTCCTGTCTGCCCAGCAATACCACAATGGCGCGGGGGCCTATTTCGATTGATTTTTTATATTCTTCTTCCTCTTCCAGACAGAATCCTGTTCCGTGAAGAGAGGTATCTGCGATTTTTTTCCAGCACATGCCTTCCGGGAGATTGGGCAGAGCAAGGCTTCGGTTTTCCCAGTGGAAATTATAGCCGATGTAAATAAAATCATCCTCTGCAGCCTCCAGATCCTCTTTTTCCCTTGCATAGGCTCCGTAGTACATCATACCGAGAAGCCTGCTGGTATTCTCATAGCTCAGATACCAGGCACGTTCCCCGTGAAGAGACACATCCGGGAACCCCTTGGTCAGATAATCTACCCCTTTCAGTTCCACCGGCATATGAAGAACAGGATGGGCCTTACGAAAAGCAATGGCATCCCTTACAAATTCCCTCAGTCCCTGGTTTCTGGAAAGGCCCTTCCAGTCTGTCCATCCGGTAGCATTATCCTGACAGTAGGCATTATTGTTTCCGCTCTGGGAATTGCCGAATTCATCACCGTGATAGATCATGGGAACACCCTGACTCAACAGCATCATCAGAAAGGCATTTTTGATCTGGCGCTCCCTCATCTGACGGACGGAAACCTTACGGGTAGGGCCTTCCACACCGCAGTTCCAGGAATAATTATAGCTGCTTCCGTCCTGATTGCCTTCGCCATTGGCCTCGTTATGTTTATAATTGTAGCTCACCAGGTCATTCATGGTAAATCCGTCCTGGCAGACCATGTAATTGATCACTCCATGATTCTCGCTGTTATGACGGATATGCCATGCTGCAGCCTCCACCATACCTTCATCGCTTTTCAGGAAACGGCGCATATCCTGGAGAAAATTCATATTGCTCTCCGCTCCGCAGCGTCTGGCCGGAAGCTTTCCTCTGTAAAAATGCTCAAAATCAAAGCCCTGGAAGATCAGTTTTGCTCCGGAAAGGATTCCATCCCGAAGAAGCATCTCCCGGTTAAAGCCCTCTCCCAGCACATGAAATCCATCTACATGGTAAAAATCTCTCCAGAACTGCAAAGCTCGAAGAGCCATCAAGCTGTCTGTTTCCTCCGGAAAATAGAATTCCATGATACAGGCAATGCCGTTCTTGTGCAGTTCCCGGATCAGATACCGAAATTCCTGATCCGGTTCTCTGGTGCTGCAGTAAGCACTCTTCGGGCTGAAATAAAAGCCGGAAGCATAGCCCCAGTAATTCACTATATTTTCCTTTCGGCGGGTCTTGATGTGTTCACTGCCTTCCTTCGGTTTACTGATCGGAACCTCACAGAATTCATAGGCAGGCATCAGTTCAATGGCATTGATCCCAAGTTCTTTCCAGTAAGGGATCATCTCTGTCAGGCCAAGAAAAGTCCCCTTATGGGAAACCATCTTTCTGGCAAGCTTCGTATAACCACGGACATGAAGCTTGTACAGGATCATATTTTCATATTCTACTGCCGGTGCAGTTTCATTTTCCCAGCCGGAAACATTCTCATTAAGGAAGCGACAGCGGACCTCCTTTTCCGGATCGTAAGGTACTCCAAAATGCTCTCTCCCGCGAAGTCCGTATGCATACGGATCCTGCACGATCTCACCGTCTATTTTATAATTATATTCAAACTCCTTCAGAGAAGCACTGCACAGCTTCAGTGCCCACACACGTCCTGTATGGAAATCCTTTGGAAAAACGATCTCCACCGGTGAGGCAGCTCCTCTTTTTTTATATAAAAGCAGGGACACTTCGGAATCTTCCGATGCCTCCACTGCAAAATTATAACCGCCCTCCATTTTGTTGGCTCCAAGTATCAGCGGCTGACCTTTCTCCACTCGACCTAATCTGCGGCTTGCCAAAGCAACTCCTCCTTTTCCCTTTTTATTATTCAAATCCATAGAAATCCTTTTCGCCGAAACCGTCACAGATCAATATCCAGCTCAACCGGGCAATGATCGGATCCCATGATTTCTCCGTGGATCTTCGCATCCTGAAGCTTTTCTTTCAGGGAAGGGGAAACAAGGAAATAGTCAATACGCCAGCCGGCATTCTTCTCTCGTGCACGGAAGCGATAGGACCACCAGGAGTAAACACCCTCTTTATCCGGATAAAAATAGCGGAATGTATCAATAAAGCCGCTCTCGAGAGCTCTGGTAAAGCAGGCTCTCTCTTCATCAGTAAAGCCTGCATTTTTGCGGTTGGTCTTCGGATTCTTGAGATCGATCTCCTGATGCGCCACATTAAGGTCGCCACAGCAGATCACCGGTTTCTTCTCCTGCAGTTTCAGGAGATAAGCCAGGAAATCCTCTTCCCATTTCATACGGTATTCCAGACGGCGGAGCTCGCTCTGGGAGTTGGGAGTATATACAGTCACAAAATAATACTCTTCGAATTCCAGCGTGATGACACGTCCTTCTTTATCATGTTCCTCTATCCCAATCCCGTAAACTGCAGACAATGGCTCCCTCTTTGTAAAAATGGCTGTACCTGAATAGCCTCTGCGGTTTGCGTAGTTCCAGTACTGATGATATCCGGGAAGTTCCAGTTTCACCTGTCCCTGCTGGCATTTCGTCTCCTGCAGACAGAAAATATCCGCATCCAGCTCATGAAAGCGTTCCTCAAAGCCCTTGGTGATACATGCCCGGATCCCATTTACATTCCAGGAAATAAATTTCATATTTTTATATTTTCTCCTCATTTTTTCGTCATATTTTTATTATATCTCACATTGTCGGATTAAGCAAAAAATATTTTGAAAGTTTTCTCAGGCTCTCAAATATTTTGTTGCTGTTCTACGTCATATCTGTTAAAATGTTCTCTATATCATGCAGAGCTGCCCTCTTATTTACAGGCAGCAGCAGAACGGAGGATTTTTTTATGAGTGATGAATTTAACAAAAGCGGATGTGCACCAAGCGACTGCGCTTCCTGTACAGCTAACTGCGAAAGCAAGGTAGATGAGGCACATCATACCATTACCCTGACTATGGATGATGATACTGAGGTAGAATGTGCCATCCTTACTATTTTCCCTGTAGAGAACAAAGAATATATCGCACTTCTCCCACTGGATGAGAACGGCCAGAATGAGACCGGTGAGGTTTATCTCTACAGCTTCTCCCGCACAGCAGACGGCGATCCGATGCTGGCAAACATTGAAGATGATGAAGAGTACGACGCTGCCGCAAATGCCTTTAACGCAGTCGTGGAAAAAGCACGTGCAGACGAGGAGGCAGACGCACCTCTCAGCTAAACAGTGCATTTATCGGAAAGCAGTAACTACACAAAACAAGCCCGGAAAATCGGATGTATGTGGTCTTCACACCTCCGCCTTCCGGGCTTTTGTTTTATTTTGTGGTACTTCCGAAGCCGCCGTTTCTTACTGCATCTGCATCGTCATCCACGGTGATTCCGTATTCCACAAAGATCCCCTGCATAAAACCGGTTCCTGCCGGGATCTGGATCGTTTTATCTTCTTTTGTATCGTTGGTCAGTTTGGCAAAGATATGACCTTCGTTGTCGGAAAAGAAATAATCGCTGTCAATGATTCCCACTGTGTTATTCAACTGCAGCCGGAATTTAAATCCCAGTCCGCTTCTCGGATAACATTTCAGAACCCAGCCCTCTTCCATCTCTACACGGATACCGGTCGGTATCTTTACGATCTCACCTGGCTTCATGGTCACATCCACAGGTGCATAAAAATCATATCCTGCACTTCCGGTCGTGGCTCTCTTCGGAAGCTTCAGACTGTCGTAGATATTTCGGATCTCCTCTTCTGAATACTGTTCAAAGGTATCCTTCCAGTCCTTTACAAACTGTTCAAAACTTACCTTGTGAAATTTCGCAATTCTTTTCATTTTTCGTTCCACTCCCAATAGGTAATTTCAAAAAAACCTCTGATCACTCCGTGTACAGAACCACACGGTTCTCACGAAGTGACGCCTGTACATCGATCACCCTCTGATTTGAGGAGCCTTTCCATTTCAGACGAACCTCTTTCTTGTCCACCTGAAATTCCCCGTCCACGCATACATCCAGATAATGGATGATCTCGTACTGCTGGATTTCTTCCCAGAGAGAACCCGTATACAGCCAAATCGTCTTATCCGGATACTTCTCTCTGATCTCTCTTGCAAGAGCTGTTACCTCAGCGATATTGGAAGGATGCAGAGGATCGCCTCCTGAAAAGGTGATCCCGCTGATATAATCCTTGTCCAGCTCTGCAAATATCTCAGCTCGCTCGCTGTCCGTAAAGGGCAGACCTCCATTCGGATCCCAGGTAATGGGATTCTGGCACTCCCGGCAGCCGTGTGAACAGCCGGCTACCCAGAGCACTACACGAAGTCCGTCTCCGTTTAACATATCGTCCTTGGTAATATTGTGGTATCTCATCATTTATGCTTCTTCCGGTACATCCTTCATGCTGAAGCTGATTCTTCCCATCTTGTCCTTGCCAAGGCAGATAACCTTAACTTTGTCGCCAAGTGTGAGAACATCCTCAACACGGTTGATCCTCTGTTTGGAGATCTTGGAAATGTGTACCATTCCCTCCTTGCCCGGTGCAAACTCAAGGAATGCGCCAAACTCTTTGATGCTGACTACGCGTCCTGTAAAGATCTGTCCTGCCTCAAACTCGGTAGTGATGATCTCGATCATACGTTTTGCTTCATCCATACCCTTCTGGTCTGTTCCGCAAATGGAAACTGCGCCGTCATCTGTGATGTCGATCTTCACACCTGTACGCTCGATGATCGTATTGATAGTCTTTCCTCTCTGTCCGACTACATCACCGATCTTCTGCGGGTCGATCTGGATCTGGATGATCTTCGGAGCAAACTCACCAACAGTTGTACGAGGCTTGTCGATACATTTCTCCATAACTTCTGTCAGGATATATTCTCTTGCCTCTTTTGTCCTGCGGATCGCTTCCTCAACGATCGGTCTTGTAAGACCATGGATCTTGATATCCATCTGGATCGCTGTGATTCCGTCATGTGTTCCGGCTACCTTGAAGTCCATATCTCCGAAGAAGTCCTCAAGGCCCTGGATATCTGTAAGAACGATGTAATCATCGTCTGTTTCACCTGTAACAAGTCCGCAGGAAATACCTGCAACCGGTTTTCTGATCGGTACACCGGCAGCCATCAGTGACATGGTAGATGCACAGATACTTGCCTGGGATGTGGAGCCGTTGGACTCAAATGTCTCAGATACGGTACGGATCGCATATGGGAATTCTTCCTCTGTAGGAAGTACCGGTACCAGTGCTCTCTCAGCAAGTGCTCCGTGACCGATCTCACGACGTCCCGGTCCTCTGGAAGGCTTGGTCTCACCTACAGAGTAGGACGGGAAGTTGTAGTGGTGCATATATCTCTTGGATGTCTCAAACTCATCCAGTCCGTCAAGACGCTGTGCCTCTGTAAGAGGAGCAAGTGTAGTAACGGTACAGATCTGAGTCTGTCCTCTTGTGAACATGGCAGAACCATGAACTCTCGGGATGATATCTGTCTCTGCAGCCAGCGGACGGATCTGTCTGATCTCACGTCCATCCGGACGTTTATGATCTTTGAGGATCATCTTACGGACAGTCTTCTTCTGGTACTGATATACAGCCTCACCGAGAACGGCAAGCCATTCCTCATTGTCTGCAAAAGCTTCTTTCAGCTTATCAGTGATCTCGCTGATGTTATTCTCACGTGTCTGCTTGTCATCAGAGAATACAGCCACCTCCATCTCTTCCGGAGGAACGATCTTCTTGATCTCATCAAAAAGCTCCTGAGGTACTGCACAGGACTCGTAGGAATGTTTCTCTTTTCCGCACTCTGCTACGATCTGGTCAATGAATCTGATGATCTCCTGGTTCACTTCATGGGCCTTGTAGATAGCCTCGATCATCTTATCTTCCGGGATCTCATTAGCTCCGGCCTCGATCATGATAACCTTCTCTCTTGTAGAAGCAACAGTAAGCTGAAGATCAGAAACTGCCTTCTGTGCAAGTGTTGGGTTGATGATAAACTCGCCGTCGATCATACCAACCTGTGTGGTTGCGCATGGACCGTCAAATGGGATGTCAGAAATACAGGTTGCAATAGAAGAACCAAGCATAGCCGGAATCTCCGGATTGCATTCCGGATCAACAGACATAACCATGTCTACCAGAGTTACATCATTTCTGTAATCCTTTGGAAACAGCGGACGCATCGGACGGTCGATAACACGGGATGTAAGGATCGCATGCTCGCTTGCCTTACCCTCTCTCTTGTTGAAGCCTCCCGGGATCTTTCCTACTGCATACATCTTCTCCTCATACTCAACACTTAACGGGAAGAAATCGATTCCTTCTCTCGGCTCTTTGGATGCGGTAGCAGTAGCAAGGACTGTAGTATCACCGTAGTGCATAAGAGCAGCACCATTGGCCTGTTTCGCTACACGTCCGATATCTACAGTCAGTGTTCTTCCTGCAAGTTCCATGGAATAACTTTTGTACATATTCGTTCTCCTTTTCTTATTATATTAATATCTGACAGGAGCCCGAAACAACTGAAAAGACCACTTCCTTTGAAAAAGATCTCGACCGGAAATGGGCTTTTCAGTAGTCTCGGAAATCACTCCTGCGGTAATTCCGTCTGTGTTTATCACACATGTTAAAATGGGGCGGATGGAATCATCCGCCCCTCCCGTAGCAATTATTTTCTTAAACCTAATTTCTCAATCAGTGCACGGTATCTTTCGATGTCTGTTTTCTTAAGATAAGCAAGAAGGCCACGTCTCTGACCTACCATTTTCAGAAGACCTCTTCTGGAATGATGATCTTTGTGGTGTGTTTTAAGATGCTCTGTGAGCTCCTGGATTCTTGCTGTAAGAACTGCAACCTGAACCTCCGGTGAACCTGTGTCACCCTCTGTTCTTGCATACTCTTTCATGATCGCTGTTTTCTTCTCTTTAGAAATCATTATTGTTTCCTCCTTGAAATTTTAATTAAACGCCGGGTATTAAGAAGTGGTCGGAGTCTCCGGCTTCTGAATACTGGCTTTTTTCACCTCGAACAGTATAGCACACGGTTTCTGACCTGTAAACTGTTTTTTCGAAAAGTTTTCCCCGAAAGTTTTTATTTTTCGAGGCTGCGGAAATAAGCCTTTCCCTTTTCTGCATCCTTCAGAAGCTGCTGCTTTAGTGCTTCTATGGACGAAAAGCGCTTCTCCGGTCTGGAATAATGAAAAAATTCCACTCTGCAGGGCTCTCCGTACAGATCCTCATCACAATCAAAAAGATACGTCTCAACACCCAGAAATTTCTCTCCTATGGTTGGTTTATATCCTACGTTTGTGATTCCGCAAAGAGTTCTGTCCTTAAAATGGGACACTGTATCATAAACACCATTTGGCGGCATCAGCTTTTCTTTTGCAGGAACGATATTGGTAGTGGGAAGAAGAACCTTATGTCCCATTCCTCTTCCATGTTCGATCACACCGTCCACAAAAAACGGGATTCCCAGCAGATCATTAACCTTTTCTATATTTCCCTTTTTCAGTTCTTCACGGATAAATGTACTGCTGATCTTTCTGCGGCCTTCCATTTCTTTCGGAACAACATCCACAGTAAAGCCAAGCTTCCTTCCCATAGTCTCCAGAAGCTGTGGTGTTCCCTTACGTTCATAGCCGAACCTGAAATCTTCTCCAACTGCAACATGCTCTGCCTGAAGATCTCCCACCAGGATCTCTTTAATAAAGGTTTCCGCTTTCATATGACGGATCCGGTTATCCAGCGGACATTCGATCAGCACATCTACGCCTGCTTTCTCAAGAAGCTGACATCGTTCATCCTTTGTAAAGATCATCTGGCTGCCGATACCAAGAGAAAAAAGAACCGTCTGCAGACCTTTTTCTTTCTGTTCCAGGATCTTCTCCACCAGTTTCTGATGTCCACGGTGTATGCCGTCAAATTTTCCAAGTGTCACCGCACTCTTTGAAAGGCGCGGAAATTCTCCGTCGATCTTCAAGTATTCCATATCTTCTGCTGCTCCTGCAAGTTTTTATAAAGTGTCATACAAAAAACATGCGGATGGGTACGTATTTCTGTTTTCTTTCATCCCAACCGTATATTCCTGTGAAATTTCCGCTGCTTTTATACATCCGGACTTTTTCTTCTCTGCTGCCTCCCTGTACCAGTTCCTCCGGAAGCGGGTTTCCGTTATTAAGAAGCCTGTCTCCCTCCGGTGTACAGGTAAGGACCGGATACATGGAAAGCACATCCTCGATGGAAACAAGCTTTTCCCCGATGGTCCCGCCTGTAACTGCTTCCTCCACCTGGGAAAGTGTCATGCTCTCTTCCAGAGTGAAATTTCCGGACCTGGTCCGAAGCAGTTCTTCCATGGCTCCGCCGCAGCCTAATTTTTCTCCGATGTCATTGCAAAGTGTACGGATATAGGTGCCCTTGCTGCAGGTAACGCTTATGCGCACCAGCGGAAGCTCCATATCCAGTATCCTTATCTCATAAAAAACCACAGGGCGCGGCTTACGCTCTATGGTTTTTCCTTCTCTGGCCAGTTCGTAAAGCTTCTTTCCGTTTACCTTCAGGGCCGAATACATAGGAGGGACCTGCAGCTGTTCTCCCACAAAGGATCCCACTGCCTCACGGACTTCCTCTTCCGTGACGGTCACAGGTTTCTCAGAAAGAACAGCTCCGGTCATGTCCTGGGTATCTGTGGAAACTCCCAGCCTTAAAACCGCCTCATATGTTTTTTCTTTTTCTGTAAGAAGCTCCACCAACCGGGTCCCCTTGCCCAGTGCAACAGGAAGTACTCCCTCTGCTGCCGGATCCAGAGTCCCGGTATGGCCGATCTTTTTCATGTGGAGAATCCCACGCAGCTTTGCAACAACATCATGAGAGGTATAACCTTTTTCCTTTCGGATCACAAGTATTCCGTCCATGATCTTATCTTTACTCCTCTGCAAGCTGTTTTTCAATTTCAGCGGTAAGGTTGTTGATCACATCGTACATGGAGCCCTGCATATCACAGCCGGCTGCACGCACATGTCCGCCGCCTCCGAAAAATACGGCAATCTTGCTTACATCCACCTTACCATTGGAACGGAGAGATACCTTAAAGAGCTGCGTCTGCATCTCATAGATAAAGATCGCAACCTCCACACCAGCAGTCAGACGGAGCTGGCTCACGATTCCCTCCAGATCCTTTCCTTCCACACTGTAGAAATCCATCTCCCGTTTTTTCAGATATCCGACTACGCACTTACCGCCCTGAAGGAGAATACTCTCTGCCAGGACACGTCCCATGACCTGATTCTGAAGATATGTTTTCTGGTAAAAGGACTCATCGATGATCCTGCTGAAATCAAATCCTGTTTTCATCAGTTCTCCGGCGATCCTCATGGTTTCCGGTGTTGTGGAAGAATACTGGAACACGCCGGTATCATGCGCCATTCCCGTATAAATAGGAACCGCAATGGAACGATCGATCTTGTCTGAATCCAGAAGTCCGTAAAGAACTTCACTGGCAGAACTGATCTCTCCTCTTACATGATTGACATCCGCAAATCCGTTATTGCTCACATGATGGTCAATGCAGGCTGTCTTTTTTGCTGCATCGAAATATTTCCGGGCAACAGCAAGCCTGTCCAGTGCGCTGACATCACAGGTGATAAAAAGATCATACACCTTATCTTCTTCTGCTTCTGTCTTAACCTCATCCATTCTGTCAATGTAATCAAATACAGGTTTCCGGTCTTCCAGATAAACATCTGCTTCTATATCAGGAAAATATTTCCGGATATAGAGATACAGAGCCATACAGGAACCAATGCAGTCCCCATCCGGACGGATGTGACCGCCAATGCCAACGGTTTTTACATTTTCCAGTATTTCTGAAATGTTTTTCATTTTTTCCACCTATTCCTCTGTTTCCATCCCACTCATTACGTCATCGATCTTCTTTGACATATTTACACCATATTCAATAGACTCATCCAGAACAAAACGGATCTCCGGTGTATTGCGGAGATTCAGTCTTCTGGCCAGTTCTCTCCGAACATAGCCCTCTGCATTCTTTAAGCCCCGGAGGGTGGAATCCTTGGCCTGTTTCTCGCCCAGCACACTGATGTAAGCTTTGCAGGTCTTAAGATCCGGTGCCACCTCAACAGCTGTCACAGAAGTCATCGGATGAATTCTGGGGTCCTTGATCTCGCTGTGTATGATGGTGCTGAGTTCTTTTTGAACTGCACCATTCACACGTGTATTTTTAATGCTGTTTTTTCTCATTACGAATCACTCCTATCTTGGTACCTCTACCATGATATATGCTTCGACTTTATCTTCTTCTTTGACATCATTAAAGTCATTAAATACAAGACCGCACTCATATCCGGCACGAACTTCCTTGACATCATCCTTAAATCTCTTCAGGGATGCAAGCTCACCCTCGAAGATCTGGTCCTCACCTCGTGTGATACGAACCTTACAGTTACGCTGGAATGTACCATCCAGCACATAGCTTCCTGCGATGGTTCCGACACCGGATGCCTTGAACAGCTGACGAACCTCTGCGTGACCGATAACCTTCTCCTCGAATACAGGATCCAGCATACCCTTCATAGCTGCCTCTACATCCTCGATTGCCTGATAAATGACTTTATAAAGTCGAAGGTCAACGCCCTCCTGCTCAGCAAGCTGTTTTGCTGTAGTATCCGGACGTACGTTAAAGCCAATGATGATCGCATTGGATGTTGCAGCAAGGCTGACATCAGACTCATTGATGGCACCTACGCCACCATGGATCACCTTAACGATAACTTCCTCGTTGGAAAGCTTGGTAAGACTCTGTTTTACAGCCTCAACAGATCCCTGTACATCGGCCTTGACGATGATCGGAAGCTCCTTAAGATCGCTGGCCTGGATCTGGTCAAACAGGTTATCCAGAGAAAGCTTGCCTTTGGTCTCCTCGAGGAGACGGCTCTTGTTCTCTGTAACGAATGCGCCTGCAAAATTCTTGGCTTCTTTATCGCTCTCAAAGGACATCAGGATCTCACCTGCATTAGGAACATCACCAAGTCCGAGGATTTCAACCGGAGTAGACGGACCTGCCTCTTTTACACGACGACCCTTATCATCCATCATTGCACGTACCTTGCCGTTGCATGCACCTGCAGCAATAAAATCTCCCACATGAAGAGTACCCTTCTGAACAAGGATAGTAGCAACCGGTCCTTTACCCTTATCAAGCTGAGCCTCAATAACAAGACCTCTTGCCTCACGGTTCGGATTGGCTTTGAGCTCGGAAACCTCAGCAGTAAGAAGGATCATCTCAAGAAGGTTCTCAATTCCTTCTCCTGTATGTGCGGATACCGGAACAAAGATGGTGCTTCCGCCCCAGTCCTCAGGAATCAGTTCATACTCGGAAAGTTCCTGTTTTACACGCTCTACATTTGCACTTGGTTTATCGATCTTATTGATGGCAACGATGATCTCAACACCTGCTGCCTTTGCATGGCTGATCGCCTCTACTGTCTGCGGCATTACACCATCGTCTGCGGCAACGACCAGAACTGCGATATCTGTAGCGTTGGCACCACGCATACGCATAGCTGTGAACGCCTCATGTCCTGGTGTATCCAGGAATGTGATCTTCTGGCCTTTGATATTTACCACGTAAGCACCGATGTGCTGTGTGATTCCACCGGCCTCGCCTCTGGTTACGTTTGTATTACGGATAGCATCCAGAAGAGATGTTTTACCATGGTCAACGTGACCCATAACACAGACTACCGGAGGTCTCGGAACCATATCATCCTCGTCCTCTTCGTCCTCTTTGAGGAGCTCTGCGATCACATCCACCTTTTCTTCCTTCTCAGCAATGATATCAAAGCCAAGTGCGATCTCCTCTGCCTTTTCAAAGTCGATCTCCTGGTTTACGGTTACCATGACACCTTCCATGAAAAGCTTCTTAACGATCACTGACGGCTGCATCTTCATCGCGTCCGCAAGCTCACGGATAGTAAGCTTCTCCGGAATGGTGATCTCCTTGATCTCCGGTTTCTTCTCTTCCTGCTTCGGCTGTGGATTCGGTTTCTGAAGTGCTTTCGGGATTCTGGAATTCGGTCTGCGTCCGCCCTGATTTGGTCTGCGTCCGCCCTGGGTACCTTTCTCGAATTCTTTCTTCTTGTTCTTATTCTCTCTGTCACGCTCACGCTTGCTGTCCTTGGATGTCTTGGTCAGCTCCGGAGTGAATACAGCATCTGAAGAGCCACCGCTTCTTCTCTGTCCCGGACGCTGTCCGCCGCCCTGGCCACCACGGTTTGCTCCGCTGAAACGGTTGTCTCCGCCTCTTCCGCCTTCGGAACGTCCGCCCTGGCCTCCCTGGCCACGGTTTGCTCCACCGCCGAAACGGTTTCCTCCGTCTCTTCTTCCTTCAAAGCTTCCGCCCTGACCTCCCTGGCCACGGTTTGCTCCACCGCCGAAACGGCTTCCGCCTCTTCCGTCATTCTGACGTGGGCCTCTGTTTCCCTCGCCCTGTCTTGCCGGACGTCCCTCACCATTCTGGGAACGGTTTCCGCCAAAACGATTTCCGCCGTCTCTTCTTCCCTCGAAGGTTCTTCCGTCACGATTTCCGTCTCTTCTTCCTTCCGGACGGTTGCCCTGCGGTCTTCCGCCCTGAGTACGATTCTGGCCACTCTGACCGTTTCTCTGCTCACCGGATTCACCGTTTCTTGTGTTTGCTCCTGCGCTTCTCTGACCGCCGTTCTGTGGACGTGCCGGTCCCTTTCTCTCGCCTGCTGCCGGTTTTCTTCTTCCTTTACCGCCATCGCTGGCATTCTGTGCATGAAATACACGGATGATATTTTTTTTCTTTTTCGGTGCTTCAGATTTGTTACCTTCTGTATTCACCGTTGTTGTCTTTTCTTCTGTTTTTGGAGTATCCAATTGTCTATATTGCTCCTTTCCCGATCTGTTGAATTTATCTTTTATCATTTCTATCGTCAAACCTCCTTACAGACGCCTGTATCATGCAGGTTATCTGCCGGATTCTTTTTCCAGCGCCTTCATGATCGCCTTTGCAAAATTTTCGTCCTGCACGGCAAGGCTGGCACGGAATTCTTTGCCCATTGCTCTGCCCAGGCTCTCTTTGTCTGAAAGGAAATATAACGGAACTTCATAATAGGTACACATATTCCGAAATTTCTTTTTTGTGTTTTCGGAGGCATCATCTGCCACCAGTGCCAGGAAACCTTTTCCCGTTTTTACGGATTTCTCTGTGGAAAATTCTCCGCTCACTGTTTTTCCTGCTTTTGTCGCAAGTCCGATGAGTGATAAAACCTTACTGTTTTTCAATTGATCCAAACTCCTTTTTGAGGTTCTGATACACTTCATCCGGAACTGCCATTTTCAAGGAACGCTCCAGGCCATGGTTTTTGATAGCCTTTTCCAGGCATTCCTCTGAGAAACAAAGGTATGCGCCGCGTCCGTTTTTCTTACCTGTAGCGTCCAGGATGATCTCATTCTCTGATGTCCTGAGAACTCGTATCATTTCCTTTTTGCTTTTCATTTCCCTGCAGCCGGTACACTGACGCATGGGAATCTTGGTTCTCGTTTTCATTATTCTTCGGCATCTCCATCTGCTGTTTCTTCAGCTTCTGTTTCTGTCTCTTCTGTATCTTCCTCTGCTTCTTCAATCTCTTCGGAAACAGCCTCTTCTGTCATTTCTTCCTCTGCTTCCTCGTGTTCCTCATCGTAATCATCGTAGAAGTCACCGGACTCTCTTGCCTGTGTCTCGCTCTTGATGTCGATCTTGAAGCCTGTAAGCCTTGCAGCAAGACGTGCGTTCTGTCCTTCCTTGCCGATAGCAAGGGAAAGCTGGTAATCCGGAACTACGACCAGTGCGGTCTTCTCATCCGGGTCAGCCATAACTGCGATAACCTTTGCAGGGCTTAATGCATTCTCGATAAGGATTGCCGGGTTCTCATCCCAGTTAATGATATCGATCTTCTCACCGTGAAGCTCGTTAACAACTGCACCTACACGTGCACCGTTCATACCAACGCATGCTCCCACAGCATCTACATCCGGATCGTTGCTCCATACAGCGATCTTGGTACGAGAACCTGCCTCGCGGGCAATGCTCTTGATCTCAACGGTACCGTCTCTTACCTCTGCAACCTCGGACTCGAAGAGTCTCTTTACAAGACCGGGATGTGTTCTGGAAACCAGGATACGCGGTCCCTTCGGTGTATCCTTAACTTCAAGAATGTAAACTTTTACTCGCTCGGTCGGCTGGAATGTCTCGCCTTTTACCTGCTCGTTCTCTGTGAGGACTGCGTCTGCCTTACCGAGGTTGATGCTGACATTTTTGCCCATTACTCTCTGAACAATACCGGTTACTACTTCTTTTTCGATTCCGTAGTACTGATCGTAGAGAACTTTGCGCTCTTCCTCACGGATCTTCTGAAGAATGACGTTCTTTGCGTTCTGAGTTGCGATACGTCCGAATTCCTTGGACTGGATCTCAACTTTCATAACATCGCCGATCTCTGCGTTGGTGTTTGTTTTCTGTGCATCCACCAGAGAAATCTCAAGAGCTGGATCCTCCACATGCTCTACAACAGTTCTGTCAGCGTAAACACTGAAGTCACAGGTCTCCGGATCGATCATAACGTGAACGTTATCTGCCTTTCCGAAATGGTTTTTACATGCCTGGATCAGTGACTGCTCAATTGCCTCCAGCAGTGTATCCTTACTGATGTTTTTCTCTTTTTCGAGAACGTCCAGCGCGTCTCTTAAATCTCTGCTCATTTTCCTTTTTTTCCTCCTGAATTTTACAGATTCGATTCTCTTTTAGAATTCGATCGCAAGGCGGATCAGGGCGATATCTTTTTTATCAAAAGTGCGTTCTGTGCCGTCTTCATCGATTGTCACACTGTTACTATCATATGCATTTAAAATACCGCAGAATTCTTTCTGCTTCTCGATCGGCCGGTAGGTACGGATCTCCACCAGCTTGCCAAGGCTTCTCTTAAAGTCTTTTTCTTTTTTAAGAGGCCGGTCAAGTCCCGGAGAACTGATCTCCATAATGTAGCTGTCCTCGATGAAATCCTGCTCATCCAGTATATCACTGAATGCACGGCTTACGTCCTCGCAGTCATTGACTGTGATTCCGCCCGGCTTGTCGATATAGCCTCTGAGATACCAGGTTCCGGCTTCCTTGACATACTCCACATCTACCAGTTCAAAGCCCCTGGACTCCACGATCGGTGTAAGGATCGCCTCTGTCTTCTGTTCATATTCTTCCCGTCTGCTCATGCTTCCCACCTGCCTTTCCTGTTTCTGCCTGTTTCTGAACAAATTCCTTCTCAGCAAATAGGAGCGGGCTCTCGCCCACTCCTATGCCAACAAGTTCTTAGTTTCGTTCATTGTAACACCAATGTCTGTTAAATGCAAGTATTAATTGCGATTTCCGGTTTTTGTGTTTTTTGTTCCCGCATAGGGACCCCCCCATGTACCACACCGTTTGATTTCCTCTTTTTTATTTCAATTCACATTCCCACGTAGGGAACGACTGCAGATGTAAGCAAAACAGATAGTACATTCCAAAAAGATTTCAATCCACGTTCCCGCGTGGGGAACGACCGATTGGGATGACTACTTTTCCGTTGTATGTATAATTTCAATCCACGTTCCCGCGTAGGGAACGACAGCGGACTGCGATCCGAATAATATGCTTGCGCTGATTTCAATCCACGTTCCCGCGTGGGGAACGACTGATAAAGGAGATAATGTTAAAACTCTGCAAACATTTCAATCCACATTCCCGCGTGGGGAACGACGCCAGGCTCAGCCATGGTGTGCAGAGTATCAGTTCTGATTTCAATCCACGTTCCCGCGTGGGGAACGACGCCGATCTTTCCGTCCTTCGCCTTGCTGATGCTATTTCAATCCACGTTCCCGCGTGGGGAACGACCATTCCACGATCAGTATCTCAAGATTGCAACGAATATTTCAATCCACGTTCCCGCGTGGGGAACGACCCGTTGCTCTTGCATCCCTTGTAGTTGTACTCATTTCAATCCACGTTCCCGCGTGGGGAACGACAGTTTTTCAGATAAGAAAATGCGAGAACTGTTTATTTCAATCCACGTTCCCGCGTGGGGAACGACGACCGTACAATGCGAAATTCAAGGGTCTGAGAAATTTCAATCCACGTTCCCGCGTGGGGAACGACTTGTTATCAATCGCAAGGATTCCTTTTATAGTAATTTCAATCCACGTTCCCGCGTGGGGAACGACGGTTTTTCCATCAGCACTGTTGGCGTATGCGATATGATTTCAATCCACGTTCCCGCGTGGGGAACGACTCCTGTCGAGTAACATATTTACTGTCCATGTTCTATTTCAATCCACGTTCCCGCGTGGGGAACGACTAATCAGCGAAAACTCGGCAAACAGGCTATTGAATTTCAATCCACGTTCCCGCGTGGGGAACGACCAGTTGTTTTGGTATTTTCAGAGGTATTTATTACAATTTCAATCCACGTTCCCGCGTGGGGAACGACGTCATTGCCGGTATCACCGATGTTCCTTTTTCCGATTTCAATCCACGTTCCCGCGTGGGGAACGACTATCCAGCAGTCAGGTGGCGTCATAGGAGCATTATTTCAATCCACGTTCCCGCGTGGGGAACGACGGGAATTGGAGATTCTATATCCTGATCTTAACTACATTTCAATCCACGTTCCCACGTGGGGAACGACTTCATTTCTCAGGATAATCTGCGGATTTTCAATAATTTCAATCCACGTTCCCGCGTGGGGAACGACTCAAATCCACCGATTGATAAAAGTCTAACTATATCATTTCAATCCACGTTCCCGCGTGGGGAACGACTCTGTACGGTATACATATTTTTTAGCGCCAAGAGTTATTTCAATCCACGTTCCCGCGTGGGGAACGACTGTGACTATTTGTAACGGCGAGAACCCTATTTCTATTTCAATCCACGTTCCCGCGTGGGGAACGACCGTGCTGCTACATTAATGTCCGTCGGATTAAGTTTATTTCAATCCACGTTCCCGCGTGGGGAACGACGGAATAACAATGGCAACACCAGTATTGATTATTGATTTCAATCCACGTTCCCGCGTGGGGAACGACGATGATCCGATCAGGGGCAGCAGTGACTTTTACGGATTTCAATCCACGTTCCCGCGTGGGGAACGACGCTGATTGATACCGATCAGCTTCAGACAGTAGCATTTCAATCCACGTTCCCGCGTGGGGAACGACGGTAATCTGATTCAGCGGTTTGTTGACCGTCTTATTTCAATCCACGTTCCCGCGTGGGGAACGACGGGAAAAAGGTGTACATACTATGACACTTACCCTTATTTCAATCCACGTTCCCGCGTGGGGAACGACTTGAGAGTGCTGGATCTTTCCTGTTATCAGCCTCAATTTCAATCCACGTTCCCGCGTGGGGAACGACGTATGACAACTATCCTATCATGGCACATGAGGGAATTTCAATCCACGTTCCCGCGTGGGGAACGACTCTTCACAAACTCATATATGTCCGGATGGATTGATTTCAATCCACGTTCCCGCGTGGGGAACGACAGAGAACAGCTAACGTGACAATGAGCGTTGCATTATTTCAATCCACGTTCCCGCGTGGGGAACGACGGAGTTTTACTTGCTGTTGATGATGCATCCTGTGTAATTTCAATCCACGTTCCCGCGTGGGGAACGACAAAATTATTGCACTTTTAGATAAGGTTAATGATATTTCAATCCACGTTCCCGCGTGGGGAACGACATACTTCAAACCAGAATAAGCAAAAATGGATCGGAATTTCAATCCACGTTCCCGCGTGGGGAACGACAGCAAGCTCAATCTGATACATTAATTCAGTCAATATTTCAATCCACGTTCCCGCGTGGGGAACGACGGCTTGATTTCTTTTAATTTTTCCCAGTCTATGATTTCAATCCACGTTCCCGCGTGGGGAACGACGAAGCTGGAAAAGGAATTCATCATCAGTCATCTATTTCAATCCACGTTCCCGCGTGGGGAACGACAATTCCGCTTCCCTCTCTGTGCTGAATACAGTTAATTTCAATCCACGTTCCCGCGTGGGGAACGACTGATTCCTCCTTTCTTGGGTGCGTGTCCTTAACAATTTCAATCCACGTTCCCGCGTGGGGAACGACGTTCTTCCAGTGTCTCAACTCGCTTATTAAGCCGATTTCAATCCACGTTCCCGCGTGGGGAACGACAGTATTCAAGCGTGTATTCTTGACATCTCAGCCGATTTCAATCCACGTTCCCGCGTGGGGAACGACAAAAGAAATGGAGGAATAAAATATGAACATCAAAATTTCAATCCACGTTCCCGCGTGGGGAACGACAGACAAGATTCCAACTTATCCCTTACATCCTTGACATTTCAATCCACGTTCCCGCGTGGGGAACGACGAAATGATGAATCTTGCTCATATTACTTACCTAATTTCAATCCACGTTCCCGCGTGGGGAACGACTCTTCGACATAGATATCCTCACTATCCTTTTCAGATTTCAATCCACGTTCCCGCGTGGGGAACGACGACCACTGGCAGGGTAATGGGAAAGATAGGAATTATTTCAATCCACGTTCCCGCGTGGGGAACGACGCGGCGCCGGAGTCTGTAAGCACACTGTTAGATATTTCAATCCACGTTCCCGCGTGGGGAACGACAGCAGTCTCCGGCTATGATAAGGCTCATGGAGCATTTCAATCCACGTTCCCGCGTGGGGAACGACAGACACTACTTCTGATCTGTTCGGAGCATTACAATTTCAATCCACGTTCCCGCGTGGGGAACGACTCAGTAACCTGACCAGTACCTTTGCACCGATCATTATTTCAATCCACGTTCCCGCGTGGGGAACGACAGGTCAGTATGTAAAAATCAGCTGTGATATTGCAATTTCAATCCACGTTCCCGCGTGGGGAACGACGATCAATCGCAGGACGCTGTTTGACGAGATGATATTTCAATCCACGTTCCCGCGTGGGGAACGACAAAGGAGCAGACGGAAAATCTTCTTACACGTGGATATTTCAATCCACGTTCCCGCGTGGGGAACGACGACCTTGCGCTCTCCTTTGCCACGACTTATACGATTTCAATCCACGTTCCCGCGTGGGGAACGACGGACAGGGATTGATTAATATTTTCGCACCTATTCTATTTCAATCCACGTTCCCGCGTGGGGAACGACAGCAAATTTTCACAAATATTCTTTGCTTTTTTATGCAATAAATATAATTTTTCTACTTTTTATTATCCCTTCTCTCTTTTCTTTGGTGTTATTCATTTTACTTTTCTGATATTTGTAGTGCGAACCCTACCGATATTTTATGTGTACTTCTGATTCGCACTTACATAATTAAAGGTTGATCTACTGGAATTCCATGCTCTATCCCTACATGTTCTATTTTAGTTTGATAATTATTTCCGAGGTAATAAAAACGTAAGCTATCTTTATTTTTGTCAATAATATCAGACAATATTCCCTTCAAAGCAACACTTTGAGCGCTATCCAAAATACACTCAAATACAGAATTTTGTACCCGTCTTCCGTAATTTGTACATTGCTTCGCCACCTTACGCAAACGTGTCCTTCCTGCAGCTGTCTCCGTATTTACATCATAGGTAATCAGTACCAGCATTTTGTCACCTCATTTCCATAAAAATACCGGATAGCTATCCAAATCTCCTCTTAGATATCTTGCCAGCAGCATGGCCTGTACATAAGGAACCATTCCCCATTCTATCTTTTCTTTCAGAAATGGATGAGTAATCGTTTCTTTCTTTTTCTTCTGCCATTCTACCAACAGCTTCTTTCGAATCTCTTCATCCATCAAAACAGCTCCGTTTTCTTTTTTAGTGAAATTTTTTCCACTTACAATCTTTTTGTTAACAAGTGAGAGTACAAAACGATCTGCCAGTACAGCTCTTAATTCCTCTATCAGATCCAAAGCCAGTGAAACTCTTCCCGGTCTTTCGGTATGAAGATATCCAACATAAGGATCCAAACCTACACACTCCAGAGAAGAAGCAATTGTATTCGTCAACAGCGTATATACAAAAGACAACATTGCGTTCATGTTATCTAATGGCGGTCTTTTATTTCTTCCCTGAAATGAAAAATCCTTTTTCTGCTGCAGGATCATTTCATCAAAAACTCCAAAATAAACACTGGCTGCTTCTCCTTCAAATCCTCTTAATTGTGCCTTCGATTCGCATGTTTGAATCAGTTCCAACGTATATTTTAACTTTTCTGATGCAGTTTTTATTTTCTCCACATCTATCTGCATACCATGATCTCTGACACAACGTTCCAATACCCATCTTGCATTATATACCTTTCCAACTATACAGTTTTTTGCAATTTCCATGCTGATTGCAGAATCTAAACAGCTTGCATACTGCTGTTCCCTCAGAAGCACATTTCCTCTTGTCTTTCCAGTTACTCGAGCAAGAAAATTCCCCTGAGGTGTCATAAAACAAAGTGAAATGTTTCTTTCCGCACAAGCTCCCATAAGTGCCGGACTGACACCACGGTATCCAAAAGAAATGATCCCTTCCAAATTATGTAGCGGAAGTCTTCCTTTTTCTTTATTGTCTTCAAAGACAACAATGTTTTCTCCGTCCAGTCCCAAATAGCTGTTTTCAGAAGTTACATACAATGTATTCAACAGTTTTTTCATGTCTCTTCCTCCCTCAACATCTGGGCTATATAATTCTTTGCAGAAATTGTTTTATTTAATTTCGGCAGACAAATCTCCTTCAAGGAACAGGAATTACACATTTTGCCTGTTTTCACCTTTGGCGTATAGCCTCTGTTATAATACTGATGCATTTCATTAAACATATCTCTGACTTCATTTCTCAGATCATCTGTAATTTCCACAACTTCTCTGCGTCTTGTTTCTCCATAAAAAAGTGCTCCCACAGATATTGTTGTTGAAAACATTTCTTCAAGACATAAAGCTTGTGCCACAAGCTGCAGCCTGTCCGCATCTGTTGATTTTGACTTTCCTTTTTTATATTCTACCGGATAAACAGAATACATTCCTCTATGTCCATGAAGCCGTATTCCATCTTCACATTTATGAAATTCCACAAGATCACATTCTCCACTCACTCCCATAATTCTTGAAGAAACCGGCAAAGCTCTTACCAAAATAGTATCTTTTCTTTTTTCCGTCAAATATGGATCATGTACCTTCTGGTGCATCAGTTTTCCAACAGCTGTATGAACATTTTCTGCCCACTGCTGCTCAACATGGATCAATGCCCACTGTCTTCTGCAAAATTTAAAATGCTGTATACCTGATATCATCAAATAATCATCTTCTGTATACTCCATCAAATCATCCTTTTTACTTCAATAGATTCCGGTATTTTATCATTATGAATTTCAACTGTATAATCCTGATATCTTCTCGGATATTCTACATTTTCTTTTCGTGCTACTTCGACTGCATCAAACAATTTATATGCCGGACAATCTCCCAATTCTTTACTGTGCTTAAACACGATCAGTTCACGTACTGACATTTTTCCACGGGCTGCTGAATGGTCATTTTCAAACATATTTATGATCGCATCCCACAGAAGTTCCAGATCTTCTTCTGTAAATCCTGTTATTTTTCGTGCAAGATTTGCAGATATAAAGCCCTCTGCGCGATACAATGCATATGGCACAATACTCTTTCTTCCCATTTCGGTACTTTTATTTTCGGCATCTTTTTCTGTTGTGATTGCCACACGGGTAATTGTAACTTCCTGACTGATCACCGGATCGATACTTCTCGCAAATCCGATCTGAACCGGTCCTCTCACCTGTCCACAGTTCAAAGAAGCTTTTACAAAAGTAGTCATTACCGCGCCGAAAGTTCTGATATCATAATAATTTTCACACATGTAATCCCGCAATTTTGAATCCACATCCGGATCATTTTTTTTCAGTTTTTTTAATGCTTCCGTTACTTTCTTATCATCTGCTTCTTTGATTCCAATATTTTCACATGCAGTTCTGTCACTTCGATTCAACGGAACATCTTCTTTAATATAAATTTTGTAACCCTGTGCATCCTCTTTTACTGTTTCCACATAATTTCTTATTTTTCTTTTCAGGCAGACATCCGTAACAAGTCCTAAGCCGCTTTCCGGATCTATTCTTGGCATATTTCCTGCATCCGGGTCTCCGTTTGGATTTCCATTTTCTACATCAAATAAAACTACAAACTCGTACCTGTTTTTAATAACTTCGCTCATCTATTTTCCCTCCCGTTTTTCATATTTTTTCTGCATCTGATGATAATAACCCAAAATAAATCTTCCCTGTTCTTCCAGCGATAAGCGTTTTGGATACATTTCCAGTTTACTCACAATCTGTGTCAAAAGTTTTTCATAATACACTTTTGCACTTTCTTTCTCCCTTTCCAATTTTTTGATATGACTGTTCTTTAATTTAAACAATACCGGAAATACCGATGCCGGTGTCGCACATGCTGAGTTAAAATACCGATCTCGAATCGTTGCTTTTATTCCCGGATTTGCATCTGTCTGAATTGACTCCAAAACGGCAAATAATCTTCCCAGTACATACGCTACATCATTAGATTCTTCATTTAAACCCATGTAAATTTCTCCTCCCATATTTTTATAATTTTTCATTAGAAACGCTTTAAGAATGGAAGCTCTTCCCCATGTTACACATCCCTGCTCAGCCCGTATTCTTATTAATGCATCTGTATACAAACTTGCCGGATACCTGGAATTTTGTAAAATAGCTGAAAACACCATAGCGGCCATATTGGAAATCGGTTTTTTATCCCGTGAATTCATATTCACTGTTTCTTTTAACATATCTTCAATTCCAAGATATTCCCGCTCTTCCCATTTAGGTTTTGTCATCTGCATTCGTTCATAATGACATGCCAGATTTTTCGCGATATTTCCAAATGAACTCTGATAAAAAAACCTTACAGATAATCTGGCAGCATTTGGCGCCAGACACAAAATATAAAACTTCTGAGATGGATTCAATTCCATATCATTAATCATGATCTGTTCATCTTTTCTGAGTTTTTCAAAGAATGCATGTACTTCGTTTTGGTTGTCTTTTACCGGATTTAACAATGCCAGAAGTACATCCTGATATTCTTTTTTTGCCTCCTCTGCCCAGTACACAATGATAGAATCTCCCAGTGAAAATGTATATTTTCTTTGTGCCAGCAAATAATTTAATGCACTTGTATAAGCAAACTCCGCATACTTTCCAACAGGTGCATTATAGCTCTGTTCTTTTCCATAAGATTCAAATGATGGTGCATTAAAAGAAACCAAAGCTGCACCACTGGATTGTGCTCCCGGAACTCCTTTTATGTTCCTGTGAATTCTTGAAATCTCTGTTTTTTTTCCTGTTACCAGACAGATTCCATCCATATCTGTTTCCGATTGGTTACTGCTGGCATCCCATAGTCTTTCTATTTCATCGTCATCCTGAGCATATTTTTCATTCATACAGAATATAAGATTTCCACCATCTGTAATCTCTTCCCAATTTTCTAAAACAGCTGTATTCTCTTTTGCTTCTTCCGGATTCCATTTATGAAAGAACGCACATATGGCCTGCGCCATTTCCCCAGAAGTATTTTCCAATAATTTAATATGCTTTTCTTTTGCCGCTTCAAAACACTCTGTAATTCTTTTTCCTGTACCGTTCTTATCAATTCCAAGAAGATATTTCGAATTGTCACATAGAAAATTCGCAGCGACTCCGGAAGACCGCGTAAGCATTGTCGGAACTGTCATTGTTTTGGAAATCCAAATCTGCTTTTTTCCTGCCTGAACCTGATCTTTCAACCATATGATATTTTTTATATTTCCATCTATGGATAAATTAATTCCATAAGAAACTTTCGCCTGACACCATCCCTGCCTGGGCAGTTTTCCTTGTTTTTCCAGATCTTCATAGTATTTTACCAATGCCTGCAGTATCATCGAACCACCTCGCAGTTTTGCACATCTATCACTCCCTGTTTCATAACTGCTCTGAAAAACATGGGGCTAAGATTCTTTTCATCTGAATAATCAATATCATACAGCATAAATCCAAAGTCTTTTTCCTCCACATCATCATATGCTGTGTGAATTTCTTCTTCATTGTACAATTCAAAATTTGCAGGAAATTCTCTACATCCAAAATACGGCATATGGTAACATTGACCTCTCTTCAGTCTTCGCATAATGATATCCTTAAATTTTCCCGGATTATCAGTTTCATTTGCTTTTTCGGTCATTTCAAAATGAGCTTCAATAACATACTCTACGTCACTTAACAGCAAAGATGCTCTCTGCACAATTTCCTCTTTACTGCTTAAATATAAAGGCTTTTTACCTCCATTGTAGGCTTCTAACACCTTACTTGCCGATACTTTGCTTTTTACCTCATTTCTTCTTACACTGGTAAATTTAACCGGTTTCTTTACATAAATCTTATCTATGCACCACTTCATACCGGGATGCCAGTAAATTGCTTCCAAAATCCCTCTGGCAGCTGATGGTGTTATCACATCATAAGAGCACCTCTCTACTTTCATCTCCGGTCTGGAAAACAGTGCATAATCTCCCCAGACTCTGACCTTTACTCCCATCCCCATAAGCGCTTCCTCTTTTCTATAATATTTCTCCTGCTTTATAACATTCCGCTATATACTCTCTCGACTGATAGTAAAAATCTGTATTATAATCCGAAATATGTGCATCAATCCAGGAATGATAGATTTCCCAGATTCCTTTCTCAATTTCTGTTTCATTATATACATCTTCTATTAATCGCTCATATACTTCTCCAATATCCCAGTAATCCGGAACTGTATATTTGCACATGGATACATTATCAAATTCCCCTTCTGGAATGTTACACTGCTCGGTAAACTCTGCAGCAACTTTTTCTATTGGCTCACAATGAAATACATCCGCATAAGCATAGATTCTCTTTATATTTTCCCTACCAAGATAATCTACAATTTCCCGACGGCGCTGTTTTTGCATCCGTCCTATATACTCAATCAAGCTACACGTAAAAAACAGATTGTTGTTATTTTTCCTTGCCATATACGACCTCACTTCCCACAAACTGCAAAGTATCCAATGCTGTAATTGTATGAAAACTAATCTGATGTGTGGGATATTTGAATTTTACCAATTCCCAAAACGCTACTCTTGAAATTTTGCCATCCAGATAATTTTGCAAATAATTATAGATGGTATCATCTGCCATTGGGCCTTCCACAATATCATACTGATGAGATTGACCATTCCGGCAGGAAATAATAAAATCCAGCCATTCTTCCGTCATTTTTTCAAATCTGAGGATTTTCAATTCTGTATTTTCTGTATATTCATACTTATTGATATATCCCTTTTCACCATATCTTGTCGCCCACCGTTCTGCCTGTTTTTCAATATTTGTGCAATAAAAACCAAAATAGAAATCTTTGTTGAACCTCGCCTTTCTGATTTCCGGATACTCTACGATTTCTTTACTTCCATGATATAAAATCATATGCAGCTCCTTTTTTCTGTGAATTTATTCTTTTTAAAGCAAATTATCTTTTACATTTTTCTGTTATTCTAAATATACTACACTCTTCTCAAACAAACAATACCTATTTCAAAAATATTTATATCCAAATCTATTGAAAATATTATATTTATATATTATATTTATTATATGTCAGGAATTTTCAAAGTTTACGAATTGAATAGTACCTGTGGATTGAAATAATAGTTTTGGATATAACAATTCTAAACAAAACAAGGAGATTAAAGCTTTTCGCCTTAATCTCCCTGTTCTGTCTATATGTCCTCTTCACGACCAAAGTGCCATACCATAATCAACCTCAAGATTCAATCCTGTCTCCTCAGAATACTGTTCTGAATCTGTCAGCTCATAAAAATCCTGCATATCCTCAGAAACCAATCTCAACATGCCTGCATCATTATATTTTTCAAATTCCTTTTCATACAAATTCACGCAATATTGTGCCGCTCGCCTCATTCCAGCTTTTGTGAATCCTTTATTTTTCAAATCCGTTAGTATTTCCTGTGCCTCATCTTCCTGATTCACAAAAATCGTCACCGTATTTTCTTCTATTAATTTGAACTCTTTTCCCACTGTAGCAAAATTATGCCATCCCCCATTAAGTTCTTCACAGATTTTTTTCTTATCCAGACTTTCTCCCCGCATATGATAAAGCATTTCAAAGTATCTTGTCACTGTCTGCAAATCTTCGATCTTACATTCATCTGCAAGCAGTGCTTTCGAAACATCTATCTGTTGTCTCTGCCCCGGAACTTTTTCTGTATCATCAAACTGAAAAATCACCACTTTGCTTTCTTCTATCGTCCGTTTTCCTTCACGATTACATCTTCCCGCTGCCTGAATGATAGAATCCATTCCTGCAATCTGCCTGTATACCGTACAAAAATCAAGATCCACTCCTGCTTCCACCAGACTTGTTGCGATTACAATACATTTTTTTCCTTCATCCAGCCTTTCTTTTATCTGTTTTAACATACGTTTCCTATGTTTTGGATACATGCTCGTAGATAAATGATAAACGCCTTCACCTTTTATAGCCTTATAAATTTTCTGTGCTTTCTTTTTTGTATTTACAATGCACAATACCTGTGTTTCTTTCAACAGATTTTCTTCCAGTGTTTCTTCCGATAATTTTCCGGCATTTTCAAACTGAACTCTTTTGAAAAACTTAAACTGTTCTTCCATTCTTGGGCAAAGTTCCGTAATCCGCTTTATATTATTGAAAAAAGAATCCAATGCCGGCTGAGTGGCGGTGCACAGTACTGCACTTGCTTTATAATTTATCACCAACTCTTCAATTGCCGCCAGACAAGGTCTCAAATAGTCATTAGGAAGCATCTGGGCTTCATCAAATATGATCACACTGTTGGCTATATTATGCAGTTTTCTGCATTTGGAAGATTTATTTGAAAATAAAGATTCAAAAAACTGTACATTCGTTGTGACCACTACTGGCTTATCCCAGTTTTCTGCTGCAAGCTGCATTGCTTTTAACTCTTCCGAACCTTCATAATCCACATTACAATGATTTTCCAGAACATTTTCATCTCCTAATATCTTCCGAAAAACCTCTGCATTCTGTTCAATAATACTGGTGTATGGTATCACATAAATCACACGATCCATATGATGTTTCGCTGCATGGCGCAGTGCAAAGGCAAGCGATGCAACAGTTTTTCCTCCACCTGTGGGAACCGTTAACCGAAAAAATCCTTTTTCCTTCGCTCCTTTTTCCAGACAGGCTTTCAAAATCTCTGTTCTTCTGCCATTTACACTTTCTTTTTCTGTATTTTTCAGCCATTCTTCTATATATTTTTCCAGTTTATCCAAAAGCTCCGGCATTTTTTGACCCTGTTGTCGTCCTGATTTTCCCTCTGTCATAAATTCTTCTGTATCAAGAAAATCCGCATCCACAAGGCAGGAATATAGCATTCTCGTAAACATGCTCAAAGAGAAATTCACATCCGACATTTTTTCCACGTTGATTGGCGGTGTTTTTAATTCCGGAATCTGCACTTCGCTTTTATATGCCTGAAAATCTTCTATTTTCTTCTTTCTTCTTCCAAGTGTCGTAGGTGAATTTCCTGCATCCATACTGGTTCCATAATCAGACAGCCCTGCATGATGTCCGGCAATACACATCTCTAGAAACGGATACATTCCTCCAAGTTCCAGACAAACTCTCGCTCCTGCTGTCGCATGATCCACTTTTATTTCTTCTCCATGGATTCTTCGTTGAAACTTATCACTGTATTTTCCAATATCATGTAACATTCCACAGCAATATCCCCAGTCACCTTTTCCGAAAACTTCAGCAAAATCTCTTGCTTTTTCTGCTGTTCCCTGCAAATGATCTAATATACTCTGTTCGCGTCCTTCATCACAATGTGCAATATATTTCATACTTATCTCTCCCACCATTAACCCCCTCTTAGCAAAATACCCCGTCAGATTTCTCCAACGGGGCAAATAAATTTACTAACTCGTAAGCTACTTTCTTATAAGTATCATAACTTACACAATTGCAAAGTCAAGCAAAAAGAGCACATCCCTTTACGACACTCTCCCGTTCTCCATCTCATACACCACATCTGCAACGTTCATTGTAGAAGTTCTGTGTGACACCAGCACGACGGTACGGTTGGCATTATCTTCTTTCAGGGATTTCAGGATGATGCCTTCGTTCAGGGAATCCAGATTGGAGGTTGGCTCGTCCAGAAGAAGGAGCGGGCTGTCGTGGAGGAAGGCTCTTGCAATACCGATTCTCTGCTTTTCGCCGCCGGAGAGAGTGTCTCCCAGTTCTCCGACTTCTGTGTCATATCCTTTTGGAAGGGTCATGATGAAGTCATGGATGGAAGCTTTTTTTGCGGCCTCCATGATCTCCTCACGGGTTGCGCCTGGTTTTGCGATGGCGATATTGTTTGCGATGGAATCGTGGAACAGGTGGGTTTCCTGTGTCACATAGCTTTCCAGATCACGGAGCCTGCGTGTCGGGATCTCTTTTACATTTCTGCTATCTACGAAAATACTGCCTGCACTTACATCCCAAAAACGCATCAGAAGCTTTAAAAGTGTGGATTTTCCGGAACCGCTGGCTCCATGGATACCGGTGATCTTACCCGGTGCAAGTTTCAGGGAGTAGTCGTCCAGGATGGTTTCATCTTCATATGCGAATGTCACATGAGAGGCTTCTGCACCTGTAAATCCATCACCGGATTCATCTTGTTTCTCCACATCATTAAACCTTCCAACTGCGTGAAACTCGATTCCATCCGGAATCTCCTCCACCAGAGGTTTCTCTTCCAAGAGCGACAGCACACGCTCACCACTTGCCAGAGTCTGATTCAGGTTATTGGAAAGACTGGACAGTGCCACAACCGGGCCAAAAGATCCCATCATGGCAATGGTACAGGTCAGGATTCCGTCAAAACCGATCTCACCTTTTCCATAAAGATGAATCATCAGCGCCAGCATTCCAAAGGACGCAAGCAGGATCATCAGATTCGTAAATGATCTCTGGGAACCTTCCATCCGGCTTAAGTCTTCCTGCATTCCTGCAAGTTTCCGGGAGCGGTCAGACATCTGGCCTTTTCTCTTTTCACCCTGATTGTACTGGATGGTTTCATCAAGGCCGCGGAGAGAATCCAGCACAAAACTGTTCAGCTCACCAAACTCCGTACGGAATTCCATACCCTTCTGACTTCCATGCTTTCCATTCCACAGGGGAATCACCACACCTACGATCAGATAGGCGGCCAGAGCCAGAACTCCGGCAAGCGCATGATATCTTCCGATAAAAACTACCATGATCACAGAAGTCAGTGTTGCAATAGCAATGGGGGAAATGGTATGCGCATAAAAAACTTCCAGAAGTTCAATATCCGTGGTGATAATGGAGATCAGGTTCCCTTTGTCACGACCTTCCAGTTTCGCAGGGCAGAGCTTACGCAAAACCGCAAATACCTTATGGCGGATGATCGCCAGAAGTTTAAACGCGATAAAATGGTTACAATACTGCTCCACATAATGAAGGATACCACGGAGCACCGCAATCAGGATCATAACGGCAATGATCCCTTTCACAGAAGTTCCGGCAAGCCAGGTACTCTTTATAACAACCTCCGGAATACCAGAAATCCCGGCACCTGCTGCACTTCCAGCTAGCCCGTGAAGAATCACCTGGCCGGCCAGGATTGTCAGGAAAATAGCACATAAATATCCAACGGTTCCCAGTATGATTGCCGCCACCATAATATGGAGAAGGGGTTTTACCAGACCAATAAGACTTCCCATGATAGCAATGGCACTTCTTCGCTTTTTCGCTGTATCTGTTCCCGCCATGGCCATATCTGTCTTCTGCCTGTATATATTTTTCTGAGTTTCAGCTATTTCACGTGCGTTATTGTCATTCATCACGCATTCCCCTCCTTTCCATAATTCTCCAGCGCCATCTGGCTCTCATACAGATGACGGTAATCGCCATCCAGAGTCATCAGCTCTTCGTGTTTTCCACGCTCTTTGATCTGGCCGTCTTTCAGAAAACAGATCTGATCAGACTCCACCACATTGGCAAGTCTGTGGGAGATCAGAAGCACGGTCTTTGTTTTTGCGATCTCATGGATCACATCCATGATCAGTTCTTCACTTTCCACATCAATATTGGAAGTTGCCTCATCCATGATGTATACCGGAGCATTTTTAAGAAGTGCTCTTGCGATCACAAGGCGCTGGCACTGTCCGCCGGAAAGATTTCCCGCCTTTTCCAGAAGGACCGTATCCAGCCCGTTCTGGGTATCCAGAAATCCAAGGAGATTGACCTTCTTAAGGACCTCCCGCATTTCCTGATCCGTGGCATCCATTTTTGCCATCTGAAGATTTTCACGGACTGTTCCCTTAAAGAGATAACTGTTGTGGCGCACCAGAACCACATGTTCCATCAGGTCATCTTCGCGAACGTCCCCGAGGGCAACTCCTCCGATACGGATATCACCGGAAAACTCCCGGTTCTTTCCGGAGAGGATTCCCGCAATGGTACTCTTACCACAGCCGGACTCTCCAACCAGGGAAACAAAGCTTCCCGCAGGAACCTGAAGATCGATCCCGCCAAGGATCTCACGGTCCTTCTCATAGGAAAAATGCACATCCCGAAAAGAAATATCCAGACCGCCCTCCGGCAGAGTCTTCTCTCCGGCTTTCGGCTCCGGAATATCCAATATCCGGAAAATCTTATCACTGGCAGCCATACCGTTCATGGCAATATGAAAAAAGGATCCAAGCAGCCGCAACGGCAGAAAAAACTCACTGGACAGAAGCACAATGCAGAGGGTTCCGGAAAGGTTTAAATTCCCATGTAGAAACTCCGTCACCGCCACCGCCATACCAATGGCCGCACCGCCGTAAGCCACAATATCCATCACACTGGTGGAATTCAGCTGCATGGTTAAAACCTTCATGGTGATCTGGCGGAACCGCTGGGACTCCGCATCCATCTCGTCTGCTTTCTGCTGGTCTGCCTGATAGATCTTTAGGGTAGTCAGACCTTGAAGATTTTCCAGGAAGGAATCTCCAAGTCCTGTATAAATGCTCCAGTATTTGTTAAGAAGCTTCCTGGCGATCTTCTGTACCACCACAATGGAAATGGGAATCAGCGGCACACAGATCAGAAGTACCACGCTGGCTTTTAAGCTCACCCGGCAGAGGATCACAAAGAGTGTTACCGGTGCGATCAGGCTGTAAAACAGCTGGGGGAGATATTTTCCGAAATAGGTTTCCAGCTGCTCCACACCTTCTGTGGAAACCTGCACCACTTCAGAGGAGGAAACCTGCTCTCTGTAGGAAGCACCCAGCTTCAGCATTTTTTCATAAATTTTTTCTCTGAGGATCCGCTTTACATCCACGCAGGCCAGATAGGACGACCTTGCGCCCATCCGCTCACAGAAGAAGCGGATTACAACAACCAGGATCAGCATAAGAACTGTCCGTTTTACACTTTCTGAAGTAACGGAACCGTAAATCACTTTTTCCAGCAGCCCTGCAATGGAAAAAACGGCGATCACCTGGGACAGCAGGGCAAGCCACTGCCACAGGATCGTATACACGATATATTTTTTTGCGTGGGATAAAAGTCCCACCAGTCTTGTCTTGATCATTGGCTGCTCACACCTCCGGCTCCACAGTTTTTACCCTGAGGAAGAAATACAGAATGTGGCATACCCACACAACGGCTATGCAGATTCTTCCCACAGGCACATTTTTCATGCAGATAAATCCGATGACCATAACTACGGTCACCATGCCGATGATCTTGCATTTGGTTCCAAGCGTCATGGCTCTTTTCTGCACAAAACTGTCCAGATGTTTTTTGTAAAGGTCTGTTCCTATAAACCAGGTATGGAGCCGTTCCGAGCTTTTTGCGAAGCAGAACAGCGTTGCCATATAAAAGGGAACCGTAGGCAGGATCGGAAGGACAATTCCGATGGTGCCAAGTCCAAGGCAAAGAAACCCCAGCAGGATCCAGAATATTCTCAATGGATTTCTCATTTTCTTTTCCTTTCTCATATGCGCTTTAGACAGTTAAAACGAACTTACGTCCATCTACTCTTGCTACTTTCAGATCAATGCCATAAAGTTCATGAATGCTTTCCTCCGTGATCACTTCTTCCGGCTCGCCTTCCACGATGACTTTTCCACCGGCGAGACCGATGATCTTGTCGGAAAAATAGATCGACTGATTGATGTCATGAAGGACCATAACGATGGTCATGCCAAATTCCCGGTTCAGCTTCCGCACAAGCTCCAGAATCTCGATCTGATAACGGATATCCAGATATGTAGTCGGCTCATCCAGAAAAAGGATCTCGGTTCCCTGGGCAAGCGCCATGGCGATCCATACACGCTGGCGCTGTCCGCCGGAAAGCCTGGATAATTCCCTCTCACGAAACTGGGAAACATTGGTCACTTCCATGGCCCAGTTCACATACCGCTCATCCTCTTCTCCACGGATCCCCATCATACCAAGATGAGGCGTTCTTCCGAAAGAAACCAGACGCTCCACGGTGATGTCATCCGCCGCCGTATTGTACTGATGTACAATGGCCACTTTTCTGGCAAATTCATTCAGACGCAACCTTGCGATGTTTTTTCCTCCCAGGAGGACTTTTCCCTTTGCAGGGTCCAGGTTTTTGGTCATCAGGGAAAAAAGTGTGGATTTACCGCATCCGTTGGCTCCCATAATGGTCGTCACCTTGCCTTTTTCGATCTTAAGGGACGCGCCTTTTAATATCTCGTTTTTACCATAGGAAAAGCATACATTCTTTACCTCCATGGCAGGTCGTTTTTTTTCCGTATTCTGTGTATCAGTCACCATATTTTTTTGACCTCCTTAAGAGAATGATAAAGAACGGACCACCTACCACGCTCATCACAACTGCCGCACTGATCTCATAGGGAGCTGCAATGGTCCTTCCGATGGTATCTGCCAGAAGGAAGGTAAAGGCTCCCGCAAGTGCGGAAAACGGAACCAGTGCCCTGTGGTCACTTCCCACCAGGATCCTTCCGATATGTGGCACGATCAGCCCAAGGAAACTGATGGCACCTGCGATGGCTGTGGAAATACTTGCCAGAAGTACCGCGATCAGGGAGATCACGATTCGTGTGGCATTGACGTTCAGTCCCAGGCTTCGTGCTGTCTTATCTTCCAGAGACATCAGGTTGCACTCTCCGATAAACAGGCATGCCAGGAAAAGCCCTGCCACAACATAAGGAATCAGTGTTGTCACATCATCCCAGGTTTTCTGGGTGATATTGGCTTCTACGATGGAAGCCACGCCGGACATATTTCCACCGCTCATGCTGTTAAAAGCGCTGGAAAGTCCGGCAAACAATGCATCTACTGCCACACCGGTGAGGATGATACGAAGAGGACTTAAGCCGCCCTTCCAGGACAGACAGTAAACCATCAAAAAGGCGACCACGCCGCCAAAAAACGCTACCAGCGGAGTAAAGAAATACAGTCCCGGTGCAAAAGCTGTGATCAGAACTGCCGCAAAGCTGGCACCGCTGGAAATACCAATGATACCAGGGTCTGCCAGTGGGTTTTTAAGGACCGCCTGGAACAGAACACCGGAAACCGCAATGGCGGCTCCTGCCAGCATGGAAATGATGATACGCGGAAAACGAAGGTCATAGATGGTTGCCACTTCGTCAATACGCTCCACAAAAAGTCCTCTCATCAGCTCTCCGAAGGAAACCTTCAGGCTTCCGATATTGATGGCTGCAAAAAACAATACCATCAGAAGCACCGCCATGAGCACAAAGGAGAGCACTGCACGGAGCCGCTTTCTTTTTTCTCTGTTTTCATCCATTTTTGTCACTTCTCCTTTTCTGTGGTCTTTTGGGAATCTTCAGCTGCAGTTTTTCCGGATGTGCCGGATTTCTGCGCGTCTTCATATTTCTGGGTCGCATTGGATTTCTCTGCATTTTTCTGAGCGTTTTCACTGTTCTTTTTCGCTTTTTCCAGATCCTCGTCACTTTCCGGATAAAGGATCGGCTGCAGCTCATCCAGTGCTTTCGGATAACGGAAAGTTGCGCTCATTCCGAAATTTTCATAAGTCAGGTCATACACCCTGCCATTTTTTACCGCGTCGAAATGTTTCCAGATATCGTTGGTCTTGAAATCTTCGTTAAACATCTCCACGACCTGATCCGGAAGTGCGTGAGCCGCACGGAGGATGATATCCGGTTCTTTGGTCTTCATATCTTCGGTGTTTACCGTAAGAAACTCCTGATCTGTATCTGTATAAACATTTTCGCCGCCTGCCAGAGCCACAAGACTTCCCACGTAGGAATTTTCGGTAGCAATGATATAGCTGCCCGGAAGTCCCATCAGGATCAGCACCTTGGGATGGTCTTTTCCCTCGTTCTTCTTTTTGTATTCTTCGTAGAAATCCCGGAACTCTTTTACCAGCGTGCCTGCCTGCTCTTCCCTGTCAAAAATCTCTCCCAGTTCCTGAATGGAACGGTACATCCCCTGTACACTGCGAAGATTTAAAAACGCCCAGTCCACGCCGATATTTTCGTACTTGGGTTCAAGGTCTGACTGAAGAGAGATCGGGCTTAAAATCCAGTCCGGTTTCAGGGAAGCCACGATCTCCATATCCGGGCTCATGGCTGTACCCACGGTGGTTACAGCTTTATAACGCTCCGGAATGGTGGAAATGCTGCTGGAGCATACCCCAACCAGATCCAGTTCCAGTTTGTCACAGATATCCGCAACTGCCGGAGAAGTAGCTACGATCTTCGGGGATCCCTCCATGGATCGTACCTTGGCTTTTGCCACTTCCACTGCCTGTTTTTCCACAGGGTCCGTGATCTCCAGCATGGACTCCACCGTCTCTGTCTGTGTGGTTGTTTTCGTGCCTTCCGGGTGCTGATCCACACAGCCGGTGAGAAGAAGGGACGCTGCCGCCAGGACTGTGACAAGAATTCCTCTGCTGATGCAGGATTTAATATTCATCATCGTCATCATCCTCTCCGCCCCATCTGCGCCAGTTCTTACGGAAGTACCAGATGATCAGTGCAGTTACCAGGATCAGAACCAGACCGGAGCCTGTCACTGCCAGAGCAATGGCAAAGACCGTATTGATCTTTACGCTGCTTTCGCCGTCAGATTTCTTTTCCCCGGAAGTGATGCTGTCCTCTTCCGCTGTGGAAAGATTTAGTCCCTGGGCGCTGTTCAGTTCCTTGTCTGTATCGGACTCGTCAGAGCTTTTGGAAGCTGCTGCCTGTTTCTGTGCTGCCGCTACGGTGTTCCCGGAATTCATGGCATCCGCATTTCCTGTGGAGCCGCTTTCTGCAGTGCTCTGTGCAGCTGCTGCCTGGGTGGCCGCCGCATCATTCTGAGTTTCCTTCTCATTGTCCTGCGCAGCCTCATCCGTACTTTCTGTTCCGTCCGTTTCCTGGGCACTTCCCGTATCCAGGGTACTGTTGGCAACTGCCTCGCCGCTTCCGGAAGCCTCGGCAGATGCTGCTTCTTCTGTTACAAAAGCAGGATTCATACCCACACTGTTTCCCTCGGAATAATCGCTTGGATACAGATAAAATGTAACGTTTCTTCCCATCGGGGTTACATACATGCTGACCCGGACGATGCAGTTCTCGCTTGGAACCTGGATACAGATATCGGAGGTGGTTCCGTTGCTGTCTGAACCATTTGCGGTTACCGCGACGCCTGTGCCGGACCAGCCGGAATCTCCTACATTCTGTACGCTGAAACTGTGACCGGACGTATAATCGATCAGGCTCATGCGGATCGTCAGATAATAATTGCCGGAGTCCGTCACTTCCATCAGACCACTTGCATAAACCGCACCTTCTACCATACCCTGTCCGGTGGCGTAGGATGCCTCACCGCCGGAGTCTTCGATCTCTCCTGTCACCGGATGGGAATAACACCGGTTAATGGTACAGGAATACACACTTCCCGACTCCGCGTGGACGGAAGTTACCGGAAATCCCAGGGTTGCCGCCACGAAGAGTACTGCCGCTCCAAAACAGGCCAGCAGATTTTTTTTCCAGTTTTTCTCTCTCATTTCTTCTTTCCTGCCTTCTTTCTCAGGCTTCCCCCTCTGCTCTTGATCTTATAGAAAACACCTGCCAGTGCCGCCAGCGCGCTGACGGATACCGGAACTGCCACTTTTCTCATATTTCCGGAAGACTCCTCGGTACCAGTCTCAGTATCTGCATAAGCTTCGCCGGAAGTGGTTGTCTCCTGATCCTGATCTGACGCATCGGAAAGGCCGCTGCTGGTAAGCTTTGTGGTTCCCGTATCTTTGGAATCCGATTTGCTGCCGATGCTCTTTCCGGATTTCAGCGCAGTAGTTCCTGCTGATTTCTTTGTGGATGTGGATTTGGTGGTGGTTCCGGAAGATTTCAGGGAACCGCTGCTCTTTAAGGAGCTTCCTCCAGCCTTGGAAGTACTGCCGCTTAAGGAACCGTTGCTGCCGAGTTTGGAACCGCTTCCGCTTAAGGAACCGGTGCTGTTCGTTCCATTGTTACTGCTGTTATTTCCGCTGTTGCTTCCGTCACCATTGTTGTCATCATTTTCGAAACCAGGATCCTTGCTGTCCGTCTTTTTCAGGGTGCTCCAGTCCAGTTTCAGGAAGGCAGGCTGGGTTCCGGTGCCTTTGGTAATGGAATCCATAATGGGAACAAAAACCTGCAGTGGCACATAACCGTCATTTTTTGCCTCATCAATCAGCGGGAATGTGACCACATCCGGATAATTGGTTCCGAAGTTATCTGTCACCAGCTTGCCGTTAGTGTATTTCTGATAGGAATCCACCGTTACATTGCCAAGAGAACCGGATGGTGCGCCATATTTATCCAGCTTGTAGCCGGTCTTAAAATATTTCAGGGTACCTAAGTATCCAAGCTGTCCGTTAATGGTCAGACCCTTGAAGTCCATGGTAATGGAATATTTTCCTTTCTTTACCGTCAGCTTTATGGTGTGATTGATGGCTTCGTTGGACATGGATGCGGATGTTTTGTCGATTTTTACCATGGAGCCTGTGACGGAATACACACCGTCCGCCAGGTTCTTCACATCCAAGCTGCTGTTGCTGCCGTTATTATTGCTGTTGTTGTTATTGTTGTTGCTGTTATTACCGTTATTATTACTGCTGTTCGAACTGCTGCCGGAAGACTTCTTCTTCAGTCCGCTGACTGCCTTGGAAAGCTTTTTGATCTGTGTATTGACCTGGCTCTGGGTGGCACTGCTGTTATCATAAACCGTCTTTGCGGCAGTGATCGCAGAGTTTAATGTCTTCAGTGTGTAGGCCGTATAGGTATCTTCCCTGCCTGCCATATTGGAAGCCGTGAGAAGCATCTCATGAAGTCCGGTCTTATCCACCTTTGTCTGGGAAGCCTTCTTCATGTTTTTCATCACATAATCCAGGATACCGGTCTGGGCATCGGTTTCTTCCTGGCTGGACTCTTTGTTCCCGTAAACCGCCTTTGCCGTTTCATAAACAGAACGGAGCACATCCATATCTGCGGCTGTATAATGGGCTGTATCTTTCAGATAAGTTTCCGCCTTTGTCAGCGCTTTTTTGATCTCGCGGCGGTCCGTTCCCTGGATGATCAGTCCCTGGATGGCATTGTCTATGGCAGTGACACACTTGTTGACTTCTGTCTGAGAAGCCTCCTCATTGTCATAGACCTGACTGGCCTTATCTCTTGCCCGCTGTAACGCCTCACGGGTCGATGTTTCATACTCTACATCCGTCTCATTCAGATAACTGTCGGCGGTCTCGATGGCTTTCTTAAGCTCACTCTTATCAGAATCTACCTTGACCTTGGTCACCGCATTTACCGCCATGGTAAGGGCTTTTACCTCATTGTCCACAACGGTCTGGTCGATGTTCATGTTTTTATAAACTGCCTGAGCTGCCGCAATGGCATCTGCAAGCATGCCAAGCTGCTCACCGGCATAGCCCTGGCTGTCCTGTTTAAGGGATTTCTGGACATTCTGCGCGTTTGTGACCTGTTTTTTCAGGGCCGCCTTGTCCGTTTCCGTTCCGCTGATCTGTTTCAGGTCGTTCCAGTCCAGATACAGTTTCGCATACTGCTTTCCGCCACCGGCATTGATGGCTTCCATGACCGGAACATAGATCCTGGTCCATACGATGCTCTGGTTCAGCTCTACCGGAATGGTTATGTAATGGGGATATTTTTTCCCTTTTACTGTGGCATCGGTGCCTTTTTTCGGATCGTTGTAGGAATCATAAATGTCATAGTAGGATTCCACACCCACTGCTTTTGCTGTGGCAGCCTCTGCCGCCGGAACTTCATTCTCATCCAGAGACTGTGTTTCTTCCTGAGCCGCAGAAGCCTCTTCTCCAGTCGCTGCACCATCGCTGTCCCCGGAAGCTTCCTCTCCGTCCATAAAAAGTTCGTCTTCTGCTGCATCCTCTGTCTGTGCCTGAGAACTCTCCTCCGCAGCTTCCGTCGCTGCGCTCTGCGCCTCTTTTTGATCTTCAGCTTCTGTCTCCGCCGCATTCTGCGTCTCACCGGTATCTACAGCCTGGCCTTCCTCTGCGGCCGCATAAGGCAGGGTATCTTCACTGGTAAATCCCGGAAAATACCACATGCTTGCCAGATAGCCGGTAAAATTCTGCTTGCCAAGCTTGGTAGTCAGGGACGTACATTCGATCCGCAGATGGATATCATTTCCTTTCTTTATCAGCTGGAAGGGTTTTACCAGCGCTGAGTTTCCCATGGAAACCTGATCTGCGGTAGCATGGTGGAGCAGTCCGCCGATCTGGTATACCCCGTCATAAACCGTATTGGAGTCCGTCTTCTGATAAAGTGCCTCCGCAGCCGCCTGAAGAAGCTGGATATGCTTATCCACCAGGCTCTGTGTGGCAGACGGGTTTGCAGCCACCTGTTTTGCAGACGCAATGGCAGACTTTAACTGCTGTACGGAAGCGTCATCTGAGCCGGAAGTATCCACCGCTTCCGCCTGGGTGATCAGGTCACTTAACACAGTCTTGTCGATACCGCCCCCAAGGTTCTCCTCTGCCTGGGCCACTGCGGATGCCGCGCCGTCGGTCTCTGCCTGGGTGGCATTGCCATCCTCAAGCACAGCCTGGGCCTGGGCACGTACCTGATCCAGTACTTCATATCCATCCTGTGTGCCGTCTGTGTATGCAGCCGCCTCCGAAAGGACTGCCTCCAGAGAAGACTTATCCGCCTGAGCCACCAGACCATTTTCCAGGATTGCCTGAAGCATCATTCCGCCTGCCCCAAGCTCTTCCTCTGTTACATCTTCTTTTGAAAGAAGGTTCTCCGCTCCCTCAAGAGCAGCCTGAAGGCTCTCACAGCTCTCCGGTGTATACCCGGAAGTATCTGTGTTCTTCGCCTCTTCGATGATCCTGGAAAGTTCACTCGCATCCATGGCATAAACACCGGATGTGCTCCCCAGGCACAGTGCAGCCGCCATAAAAAAAGCGCTGCTTCGCTTAAATTTTTTTATCTTCATACCCATCATCCTCCTATGAGCACTTGTTAGCCATGATTAACCGTATCATGAGGAAAAGTTAATGTCAACATACTATCGTCCAAACCGTGCTCACAGGGAACGGTTCGATGATCTCAAAAATCCTTTAAATCCGCCATGTTCCCGATTTTTCGACAAAAAAAAGACCGAAATTTTTTCATTTCGGTCTTTAATCAAGATCCCGGATACACCTGGATATCCGGCTTTTTTTCACACAGAGCTTCCGGTCAGAGCTTCACATATTTCCCGCCTGCCGCATCGGATAACTGTCTGGCCAGCCCCATGCCGAACACGGAATTTTCCGTATCGATCACCAACACCGGCACGCCTTTTCGTTTCAGCTCCTCAGCCGCCTTAAGGGCAAGAGACCAGGGCTTTCCCTCCCGGGTGTCAAAATTGGCCTTGCCGTCAGTGAGCATCACCAGAATCCCGGTCTCTTCCGGATTCTTCCGTTTTTCCGCCTCCAGAACTTTCAGAGCCTTTCGGATTCCCATGGCAAGAGGGGTATTCCCTCTGGCTTTCAGCTCTTCCATAGGCCTTGCCGCAAAATCCACGCTTCTGGTAAAAGGCAGGATCAGTTCTGCTTTCCGGTTCCCGAAAACCACCATTCCTGCCCGGTCCCTGTCGCTGTACGCCCGCCGCAGGATGGAAAGTACCGCACTTTTCGCAAAAGAAAGCCTCTCTTTTGCCCCCTGGGAACGACTGGCATCCACCAGAAATAAAATAGACACCTTATTTTTTCTCCGGAAGCGTTTCAGCCGGAGGTCACACGCTCTGATCTCCCGGTCCTCTCCCCGTACACTGCCGCTTTCCAGCGCCGCCCGGACGGACGCCGGAAGATCCACCTCACCGGCTCGCAAAATCTCTTTCTGACCGGAGGGGATCACCAGAGAACCACTGTGTTTCCCACCCGGAAGCCATTCTTTCCGGGACTGCTGCTCTCTTTTCAGAAAGATCTCCTGTTTCATCCCCTCCAGAACTTCCAGTACCGAATACTCTCTTCCGCTCTGTTTTACCGGAAGGAATACTTCTTCAGAATCTGCCCGTCTTCCTTTCCCCGGATCTAGTCACCCTCCCCGGAAGCTTCCGGCTCCCTGGAGCTCTTTTTCCCGGCGGAAAGAATCTCTTCCATCACCTGAGTATCCATCTGTCCGTCTTCCAGAGGATTTTTCCGCATCCGGTGAGGCAGAACATACCGGGCAGCCCGCTCAAGATCCTCCCGGGAAGCCTTTTTCCGGCCTTCCAGTGCGGCAATGGTCTGTGCAGTCCGGATCATTCCGATATCCGCCCGGTGGCCGTCAGTGCCGTAGGCAACACAGATCTGTGCCGCCAGCCTTAACAGCTCCTTTGGGACACGCACCGTCGGCAGAAACTCTCTGGCACTGCGGATCCTCTCGGAAAGCTCTTCCTGAGACTCTTTGTACTTCCGGCAGAAATACCCCGGATTTTTCTCATAGGCCATCCGGTTCTCAATGATCTGCACCCGCTTATCCACGTCTGTCTCTGCTTCCACATCCACCACCATGCCAAAACGGTCCAGAAGCTGCGGCCGCAGGTTTCCCTCCTCCGGGTTCATGGAACCGACCAGCACAAACCGGGCTGAATGAGTACAGGAAATCCCTTCTCTCTCCACGGTATTGCGCCCCGTTGCCGCCGCATCCAGTAACAGATCCACGATATGGTCGTCCAGAAGATTGATCTCATCCACATAGAGGATATTTCCGTCTGCCTCTTTCAGAAGACCTGGCTGGAACTGTTTTTCCCCGTCTTTCAGTGCGGCTTCGATGTCGATGGTTCCTGCCACACGGTCTTCTGTGGCATTGGCAGGGATCTCCACCACCCGGCAGTCCTTCATAAGTCCCGGGATGGCACGCACCGCAGTGGTCTTGGCCGTTCCCTTCTGTCCACGGATCAGCACCCCGCCTGCAGACGGGTTCACCAGATTGATAAGGATGGCCTCCTTCATAGGTTCCTGGCCTACAATGGCCGTAAATGGATAATCATAAGTTTTTTCCCGCATCATTCTTCCGCCTCTCCTTCTGCCTCCAGATATGCCTCACGGATCTGGGACAGTTCTTCTTCCGTTGCATCAAAATAGCCCCGGTTGCTGGCCTCCATCAGCCGCTCCATCATCTTCATGTATGCCCATTTGTTGCTTTGCTGCATCTGTTTCCGGAGTTTTTCATCCCCGGCATAGCACCGGGTCATCCGGGAAAAGGTCTCGCCTGTCACCGCATCGGTGGAGGCTGCAAACCCCATCACATTCTCAAACCGTTTCGCGATCTGCTGCACACCGTGATAATCGTGGCGCATCATCCCCTGAATCCATTCAGGGTTTAGAAGCCTTGTGGTGATCCCACGCTCCAGAGAACTCTTAAGATCCTGCACCTTCACCGCCTCACCGGTGGTATCAGCCACCAGCATGACCGGTTTGCTGCCTTTTTTGTTCTCCACGGCTCTGGCAAGTCCGCCGTAAAATTCATAATAGTGATCCAGATCCGTCAGCTCATACTCCACATTGTTGCGCACCTGGGAAATAAAATCCACATGGTCATACTGTCCGGCCAGCACTTCTTCGGCTTTTACCCCTCGCCTCCGGAAGGAATACCCGTAAGAGAGGTCCTCGGTAAAAGAACTTCCAATCTCTGCTGCATCCTTCCAGCTGCCCTTTCGCACAACATCCGTAAGCCGGGTTCCATACTCCCCTTCTTTGGGGCCAAAGATCCTGCAGGATGCCAGATCCCAGGCTTCCCGTTCCTCCATTTCGGGATGGGATCTCTGGAGCTCTTCTGCCATCTTTCTGGTATTTGCCGTAAAATAACTCTTTTCCGGTCCTTCCTCAAGCCGGAGGATCTGCTGGAACATGGCATTTAAGTTATCGATCAGGTTTGGATACATGTCCCGGAAAAATCCGCAGATGTGGATCACCACGTCCATACGTGGCCGGTCCAGCTCCTCGGTGGCGATCACCTCCAGCCGGTCATCGTAACTGCTCTTTTCCGTTTTCAGACGGACGCCCAGATAATACAGGATCTGTCCGATGGTCTCACCCTGGCTTCTGGAAGTCTCCAGTCCCCAGAGGATCAGCGCCGTAGTATCCGGATACGTTCCCGTCTTCTCATGATAAGCCTCCACCGAAAGCTGCGCCGCCTTCATTCCCCGCTCACAGGCCGTTCTGGTGGGCACCAGCCTTGGGTCAAACTGCACCAGGTTCCGTCCGGAAGGCAGGATCGACGGATTCTTTACCACATCCCCTGCCGTTCCCACCGGAACATAGCCGCCGTCCAGTCCATGTACCAGCCCGTTAAGTTCTGTCTCGTTGATCTCGTGAAGACCATCGGTGATCAGACTGTTTTCATACTCATAAAGCCTCTCTTCCAGAAGATCCAGATCTTTTTCCGAGCAGTTTTCTCCGGAATCTCCTTCCAGAAATCCGCAGCTCTTCCCTGCTTTTGCGATGTTCAAAAGAAGATCCCCGCACCGCTCCGGTGCACTCTGGATGCTCTCCCGGTACTCTCCGATCATTTCCTTAAGTTCCTGATAATCTCCATACAGACCGCTCTTTTTAAGCTCCGGTGCCTGATAGCTTACAAGCGTTGCCAGGGAACGGCGCTTGGCGATCATGGCCTCCGAAGGATTTCCTATATAATAGTAATAGAAATGTGGAATCTCTCCCACCAGCTGATCCGGCCAGCAGCTTCCGGTCATGCCGTTATCTTTTCCGGGCAGAAATTCCAGTGTGCCGTGGGTGCCGAAGTGGATCATGGCGTCCGCCTGAAATCCCTCACGGATCCAGTGATAAAAGGCCTGATATTCCCCGGAAGGCTTCCGGTTCCGGTCGTGATATCTTCCCGGATCCCCGCTTTCTCCCTCCGGGTCGCGAAGGGGCTGCAGTCCCAGAAAAACATTTCCCACACAGATCCCCCGGATGGGATATTCTTCTCCCTCAAACTCCCAGGTGATCCCATCTTCCCCTTCCTCGCACCATTGAGGCAGGTTGCAGTGTCCGCCTGTGACAAACACTTCCTGAAGCTCTTCGGGAGAGCGTCCCTCTGTATCATAGCCGGCCTCTTTCAGCCCCTCAAGCAGTCTGGATGCCGAGGCAAAGGTATCCAGAAATGCTCCTCCGAACACATTGCTCTCCCCCGGGGGATAATTATAAAAGATCACCGCCAGCCGCTTCTCTTCCCGTTTTTTCTTTCTAAGTTCCAGCATCCGGAAAAGGCGCGCCACAAAAGTATCGACCCGCTCCGCTATGGGTTCCAGCTGTGGAAAGACAGAATCTTCTCCCTCTGTGCTTCCACTTCCCATAACCCCTACCGGAAATGTAAGGATCCCGCCGTCCAGCTCCGGAAGCAGGATGCTGATAAGAAACTCTCCGGGATTCACGGCATCCGCCCTCTCCCATTCCTCCCCGGAAACTCTGGTCAGGCAGAAGGGTTTGAAATAGGGAACATCCAGTTCTTTCAGGATTTCCACCGCCTGATCCGCATCTCCACCCATGGGCCCTGCACCCAGGCGGAAGGGCATCAGATTGACCACTGCCGAAACCGGTGTTTTCTTCTGCATGAGAAATGCCCGCAGTTTCTTCAGATCCCCGTTCTCATTCTGGGAAAATGCAATAGGAAGCAGGTTGTACCTCTCTCCCAGTTTCTCTGCCAGAGCCTGTACTACCGGCAGAAAATCATTGGGATAGGAATGTCCGTAAAAAAGCAGGGCCACGGTTTCCCGCTGACTGTCAAAAGCCGCCTTCTTCCAGAATTTCGCCGGTGTATCCCAGGTTTCCATGGAAAAAGGATCTTTCAGATAGACGCCGTACTCCATGGTACAGGGTTTCTCCTTCGGGAGAAATTTTCGTCCGCCGTACTGCCGGAGGATAAGATGCATAAAAGATTCCATATCTGTCCTGGTGGCCTGCTGCCAGTAATCGATCAGAAGAAACACGTTCTTCATATCCCGGGTGACTCCAAAAGGCAGCACATTTCCCATCATCATTGCCATCCGCCGCATCCGGTGCATTTTTGTAAGTGCACCGGCAGAGGATTTTTTCTCACCGGTGCCGGATACCTCTGCGCTGTCAGTTCCGGACGTCCCGGACACATTCCCGGGATCTTTTTTCCCGCCGGAACCTTTCATCATTTTTCCCATGGCACCCATGGAAAAAGAACCCAGGCGGATATAGTCCCGAAGTGCGTTTCCAATGACGATCCGATGGCCTTTACAGGCTTTCAGACCTTTTGCCACGATCTCCTGAAGCTCTTCAGAAGCCCCCATGGTATCCACCACCGCCACATCTGCCGTGGCAATATCCTGTATGATCCTTTCCGGTTCCAGAACGTATCGCTGTTCCTGTCCCGCAACATAGAAACAGACGATGGTCAGATCGTCCTCCGGGTACTGCTGTTCATAACGTTTCCGGAATGCCTGGATCTGCCGGAGAGCAGGTACGGAAACCGCTGTTATCGTAATCTTCATAAAATCCCTTCTCCTGTCTGTATCGATCTGTAAAAACTCCTCCGCTGTATCAAGTATAACATACCCTCTGCAAAAAATCCCCCTCTGTCCTGCCGTATGCCAGGGGAAGCATGGGCCGGATGAGGGGGAAATTTGTCAGGTTATCAATTTTTCAGAGCTTATTTCACTCTTACAGTAACAAGAACTGTCTTTGTTCCTGCATTGTAGTTTGCAGTCGCTTTTGCGGAAATCTTCACTTTGATCTTGTAGGTACCTTTCTTCAGGCCCTTCTTTACCGTGATCTTTCCGTTTGTTTTATTTACGGTAAATGCAGAGCTTCCTGCTGTTTTTGCATAGGTCAGTTTTCCCTTACTGCTCACGGAAGCACCAAGGGTAAATACCTGTGCTTTCTTACGAAGTGCATTGTAAGAAACATTTTTGGATGTGATCTTTGTCTTCAGGACCGGTGCTGCCTTGGCAACTTTGACAGTCAGGGTCTTTGTGGCAGCTTTGTAACTGCTGGTCGCTTTTGCAGTGATGGTGATCTTTGCGGTTCCGGCAGCTTTGATAGTCACTTTACCTTTGCTGTCTACAGTGGCAACTTTTGTATTGGAAGACTTGTAAGTCATGGCTGTCTTTGCCTTTGCTCCAATGGAGAATGCCTTGTTACCGTATTTTTTGGAAACCACGTTCTTGCTGTTCTTAACTGCAACTGTGATGGTCTGTGCAGCCTGTTTCTTGATGGTAGAAGGATCTGTCGGAGCCTTCTCAGTCTCAGCGAAATCTGCATCTGCATCTGTGGTCTCTTTCAGTGTGGAATAATCCAGGCGCAGATAAACGTTCTGTTTTCCGGAACCAGGAGTGATGGCATCCATGATCGGAACAAATACCTGAAGCGGGATCTCATTGTTTCCTTCCAGAGCCTCTTCGCACAGCGGGAACGTAATATCATTAGGATAATCCGTTCCGAAATCATCCTTCAGAGTCTTTCCGTTAGAGAACTTCTGAAGAGAATTTACAGTTACCGGAACCAGAGTTCCGCTTGGCTCTCCGGTCTTGGAAACCTCATAGCCACTTGCATAGTAGCTCAGGTTCTTCAGATATCCCTTCAGGGAAGTGATGGTCAGGCTGTTGAAGTTCATGTTCACATATGGAACACCATTCTTTACTACCAGTTTGATGTTGTGGTTGATGGCATTGTTGCTCATGGACATATCCACTTTGTTGACCTTTACCATCTCACCTGTTAATTTGTATACACCATCGGAAAGCTTTGCAAGCTCTGCTGCGCTGGAATCCTCAGAAAGATTATACAGGGTATCCCAGTACAGAGTGATGGTGGAATTGATGTTGAACTTACCTGCGTCAAAGTTTACGCCGGAAACCTCGCCGTTCAGGTTCTTCATGGCATCCACATAAAGATATACGTTGTTCACATAGGTCTGGCTGATGCCGTCAAGAGGAACTGTGATATCCGTAACAACCGTACAGTCACCGATGGTCGGAGCAGTTGCGCTCTCTGTGGAATATGTTACGCCTTCTTTTGTAAGAGGCTGTGTAGTATCACCGTTTGGATAATATCCGTTATAGCCCAGAACATATAGCGGCTCTCCGGTCGTTCCGGAAACCATCTTATAGGTCAGCCACATTTTTCCGTCGTTGTCCACACGAAGGTATGCGCCAGCTTTCTTGCTCTCGCCAACCAGTCCATGGTCAACCACGTCTGTACGGTCTTTCATCTCGATGTAGTAAAGTCCTGGCGCCGGTTTTTCTGTCGGGGCATCCGGGATCACTTCCTGCTCGATCTTTACACCAAGGGCATTCATGGTGGCGTTCTTTATGGCGTTGGAAGAATAGGTTGCTCCGGAAACAGTATCCAGATCGTTGAGCTTCTGGGCATCGTTCATATAGAGGCCGGTAAGCTTTTCCTTCATACCCCTTGTGCTTCCAAGACCATTGATGGCCTTGCTTAAGTACATCTGGTTATCGTCCGCATGGGTTCCCTTGAAATCATTTCCTGCAAGGGCAACATCGGTAATACGGCCATCCTTTACCGTCACCTGGGAGGTAACATTGTAATTACCAAACTGCTCCACCTCGGCTGTGCTGATCTCTGTAGTAAAATTCAGAGACGGATCCCCGGATTCCTTTGCGCCTGCATAGTCGATCTGAAGATAAGCATCCGGCGCATAGCCCATGGCATCTACATACATGCTCAGGTAAACACCGCCTGCCCCAAAGGTATCCTTCGGGATAGCGAAGGAAATGGTCTCCGGAACCTCATGGTTTCCGCTTCCGTCTGCCTTCGGTACATTCTGTGCTGCAGCAACATCTGCATCAACGGTTGCTCCGGATGGCTTCACACCCTGGTAAACCTTGAAGCTATAAGCATAGTCTGTAAGTGTTCCAACGGTTACGCTTCGAAGGTTTGTGGAAAGCTTCGGAGTTCCGTCTGCGTCAAATGTCAGGGTTCCGAATTTACCCGGGCATGCAACTGCCGCACTGTCCTGCTCCAGGTTATGGGCATTCTTCAGGGTAAGGGGAACAATATAAGTCTTAGAAGTGTCAAAAGCAACTCCGTTAAGAGTCACAGTTCCGGCTGCCTCTGCTGCCGGCGCAGTTCCATCGGTAAGGCCGAAAGGATCTGCCTCATCGGAAGCACTCTCCGCTGCATCCCGGGAAAGCTCCAGGGCATCTGCATCCCCGCTCTCCTCCAGCTCCATATCCTCCTGGGCAGCAGGCTCTTCTCCGTCTGCCTCCTGTTCTTCCTGTACATCTTCTGACGGAGCTTCTGTCTCAGATTCTTGCACATCACTTTCCTCTGCAAAAAAATCTCCGTCTGTGGCCTCTGCATCTGCTTCTGTGGCCAAGTCCTGTGTCTCTTCTGCGCTCACTACGTCAGGCTGATCCTCTGCCATGGCCGTTACCGGAACCATGGAAGTTGCCATCATGGAGGCAAGAAGAACTGCGATTACTTTCTTTTTCATTCTTTCTCTGCCTTTCTGTTATTTGTGCTTTTGTGCCCGGACAAATAGCCGCTTGTTGTCTCAGGCTAACTCTATACTGGCATTGTAACCACGATTGTTAGTCTCAGTCAACTGTTTTTTCGCCTTTGGTTCCTTACGGGAACGGTTTTAAAATTTTAAAAATGCTTTAAATACAGGCTTTTCCGGACTTTCTGCACAAAAAAAGGCCGATTTTTTTTCATTTCGGCCTTTAATCGATATTGACAAAATCCCCCGGCTTTTAGGAGAAAAAGCCGAGGGATTTCACATAAGTGGAATCTGTTGATCCGAAGATCCGTAAATTATTTAACTCTTACAGTTACGGTTACAGTTCTGCTTCCTGCAGTGTAGTTGCCTTTTGCTGCGGATTTGATCTGAACTTTTACTCTGTAAGTGCCTTTCCTGAGGCCTTTTTTAACTGTGAGCTTACCGGTCTTGCTGTTTACGGAAACTGCTCTGGATCCGGAAAGTTTCTTGTAAGTTAAAGTACCTTTGCTGTTTACAGAAGTGCCAAGTGTAAATACCTGTGCTCTCTTCTTAAGAGTGTTGTAAGAAAGGTTCTTGGTTCCGATCTTTGTTTTGATGGTCGGAGCTTTCTTAGCGATCTTGATAGTCAGTACTTTGGCTGTTGCTGCTTTATAAGTGCTAGTTGCTTTTGCGTTGATGGTGATCTTTACAGTACCGGCAGCTTTGATGGTAACTTTACCTTTTCTGTCTACAGTTGCGATCTTTGTATTGGAAGACTTGTAAGTTAAAGTAGTCTTCGCTTTTGCTCCAAGGGAGAATGCCTTGTCACCGTATTTCTTGGAAACCACATTTTTGGTGTTCTTTACAGAAACGGTGATAGACTGTGTTTTCAGCTTGACAAGTTTTGCCTTGGCATCGGTAAGAGCCTTGGTTGCTGCTGTTACCTCTGTATCGGAGAAATCTTCACCATTCAGGACTGTCTCTGCGGCTGTGATGGCTGCTTTGTATGTCTTGTAGGATGCTGCGGTGTAGTCTGCTGCTTTTAACTTTTTGGCTGCTGTAATGGCAGATTTCAGAGCGTTGATAGAAGTCTCTGTAGCTACCGGCTGAAGAGCGGTTACTGCATCGTTGAATGCTTTGATCTGCTCTTCTGTGATATCCTCATCGATTGTTCCATCCAGTGTGTCATAGAGATCTTTTGCTGCCTTGTAGCTTGCCTTGGTGTAAGCAGAAGCATCCAGAGCTTCAAAAGCTCTCATGTTTTTACCAAAATCTGTAGATGCTACTGAGAAAGAACCATCTTCGTTCTTGGTAATTGTATACTGGGCAGCTCTTACTGTATTTTCAAGAAGGGCCTGTCCATCTACAGCATTTCCGTCTTCATCCTGCGCTCCAAATGTCCATGTACTATCCTGAACATATGCAGCGCCGGAACCTATTGCCGGATTAATTACTGTTGTTCCAATAATTTTAGTACCATTGATAACGTATAATTTACCAATAGAAACATACTGAAGCACTGGTGTTTCACAAGTTACATTATCAAGAATCAGGCCAGAGTCAAAATTCTGCTGAGAAGTAAATGCCCATCCATTAGCCACCAATTTTCCACTCTTATCTGCAGAACTGTCAATCACACGGCAAGTTCCACTGAAAGAAACCATTCCCTGTGCAAGTGTCAGTGTATGTCCATTCAGATCCAGTGTCATATTCTTGTAGTTTGTTTCAGAACTTGTGCTGATATCTTTGTTCAGTTTTACTGTCTGTCCTTCACCGGCAAAAGAAACGATCAGGTCTGCTTTATCCTCTCCCAGTTTCTCTGCTTCACTGCCATCTGCATTGTAGATGGTTGCTACCGGATCTGCAACAGTTCCATCCAGATCATCTACCAGTGTATAATATCCGGCATAATCACCTTCTGTTACTTCTCCCAGTTTTTTATTTGCAGGAGTTTTGTATGAATTATTATTTACAAGCTTATTCGCACTCTTGAAATAACCACCTTCGATTACTACCGGTGCTCCAGACGAATTGATTGCATAGCCTCTCTTACCTTCAGAAGTGTAAACACCGCTTTTGATTGTTACAGTTCCTGTTCCGTATGATTTAACAGCTGCTCCACGGTAGTTATTAGTTGAAACATCCATGTTTTCCAGTGTAACATCACCATTACCACTAAAGGTTATACCATTGCTGATTTTATCAGCTCTGACCGTGAGTTCATCTGCTTTAATAGTAACACTACCACTTACTGTATTACCGGTAAATGTTGCAGCACCACCTTCATTACTATACTGACTATAGCTCCACAGTGTTGAATTTGTAACCGAAACTTTTTCTCCCACACAGGAGGTAACTTCCATTCCCTTATCAGATGTACAATTATCTACTGTCACATCAATTCCGTTGGACATATTACTAAAATATACATTATTATTACTTGTAGTATTGCCTACAGCTTGTAATGTATTAACCAGTGCACAGTTTTTCAGTGATACCGCAACACGAGGAAGTCCAGCCAGATAATTCAGTGAATTATAAGACATTGCATTTCCAATCTGTCCGTCAATCGTAACACCTTCTGCAGACAAGGATCCCTTTTCTACAGTAATGGAAGCACTGGAATTCGTATTGCTTACATATTTCTCACGGGTGAGCTTACCTGTTTTTTCCGTACTGCTGTCGATGATCGTTACATCACCTTTGATACGGATCAGGTTGTCTGCCTGGTTCAGTGCATGACCATTGAGATCCAAGGTACCGCCACGGATGATCAAGTCATCACTGAGAGTCACATCTGCATCCAGTTTTACAGTACTTCCTGCTTTCATGTTCTCAAGCTGTGTCTGTACATCCGGTGCGATCTCGTAAGTTTTTTCTACGGTAGAAGTTGCACTTGTATCATCGCTTACTTTCTTTACATTATTCCAGTCAAGGCCAATGCAGGCATCCTGATAAACGCCCATGATCTCAATGTGCATACGGGTTGCAACTACGTTCTGTTTCAGATCCGGCACAGTAAAGCTAATCTTGGTCGGTTTTCTCTTTCCTCCAAGGATACCCAATTTATCTACATGTGCTTTATAACGGGCACCTTTAGCAGAATTTGCAGTTCCATTGAGGAAATCCTGAGTATTTTCATAAATGGACCAGTCATCTGCACCACCGGACTGTGCAGATCCCAAAGCATCAGAAGTAACTGCTCCTAAACCAGTTGTAAGAGTTGCAGTTCCATCTTCATGGATTACCAGAGTTGCATCTCCTGTGAAGCATCCGGATGCCATGGATGTATGTTTCATGTAATCTTTGGTTGTATACTGCTGTGTAGCATCAATATGTCCTGCATTCAGAAGATTGATCGGAAGGCTGTAGGTTCCAGGTGTGAGTTTCTTTACGAAATCTCCACGTCCAACTGTCACTTCCATGGAAACTGCTATCAGTTTATCCATTGCTGTTTCCAGTTCATTGGCAGCACCTTTTACCTCATCTTTACTTCCACGATTGTCAATGACATCTTTCGCTCTCTGAATCACAGCTGCAAGGCCTGCCTCTTTCCAGCTGTCTTCCGTATAATCTTCCTCTTTCAGTGCCTCTGCTTCTGTAATCTTCTGTAATAATACTGTTGTATCGTAAGCTTTTACCAGACGTCCTATCGGAGTGTTCAGAAAACTTTTCTTGCTTGCAAGAACCTTTTCTGTCTCACGGCCATTGATTGCTGTTTCCGCATTTGTGATCGAAGTCTGAAGATTTTTCCACCACTGCTGTACACTTTCTACAGTATAATCTGTTTCTACCATTGCTTTTGCCTGGTCAAGAAGTGCCAGAAGTTTTGCCGGGTCACCAGCTGCTTCAAGTTTGCTTACTACATCTGCCAGTGCAGTATTCGCCGCATCCACAGCCTCCTGAGATTCTTTTTTCTCCAGTGCTGCTTTGGCTGCTGTCTTAGCTGCATCAATGGCATCCTTATTTCCGTCCCAGGATGCCTTGGTGTATGCCATCTCATCAAGGGCATCTGCCTGTGCGATGGTTGCCTCCAGTGCGGATGTGTCTACTGCTGCGGCATCCTTCTCTGCGTTTGCATAATCAGCTTTCAGAAACGCATCCTGTGTTCTTCCTGCTGCCATAGTCATGGTTACATATACGCCGTCCTGGGCTTTATCCGGGATTGCGAATGTAATGCTGTTTACATTTCCGTCTTTATCGGTTGTATACTCTGCTGCTGTCGCTTCCGTTCCTACAGCTCCCTTGTATACCTTCCAGTCTGTTGCATAAACAGTCTGTCCCATCATGGTGATGGCCTGGATCGGTACGGTCAGTTTAGCGCTTCCGTCCTCTGCTACTGCCAGAGTTCCTTTTCCTGCGATGCAGGCATTTGCCATGGATGCTGCTGTGGTATCGTCTGCCTTCATCATGGATATGGTTACTTTATAAGTACCTTTTTCCAGATTGGTGTTTGCAGCTCCGAATCCGGTCTGTACCGTACCGGTAAGTTCAGCTGCCGGGCTCTCCTGCACCAGTGCCCCATCGCTTTCTCCGTCAGAGAATCCGTCTTCGATAGAAAGCTCAGCTTCTGCTGCGTCTTCTGTCTCAGTCTGCTCTGCATTCTCGCCGGTAGCAAGTGTCACGTCCTCAGCTTCTGCCTCATCGCCAGCTGCTTCCTGTACTTTCTCTGCTGCTGCATCTTCCTCAGGTGCTTCTGCAGTTTCCGGTGTTTCTGCTACCTCTGCGGAAGCTTCATCCTGGAATTCCACTTCTGCCGCAGATACCGGCACGATGGATGTTGTTGCGATCAGGGCTGCCATCGTACAGGATGACAGGCGAAGCCATAAATTCTTTCTTCTCATTTCTTTCCTCCTTATGTGGTAAGGTGTCGCACACCCTTCTTTTAAGCAGGCCAGGGCACATTCTCTCCTGTTACCCATGTCTAACTCTCTGCTGTCATTTAATCACAAGTGTTAGTTTGGGTCAACTATTTTTTCGTTTTCCGTTCCCTGCGGGAACCATTTATATTTTTCAAAAATCCCGTAAACATGGGCATTTCCAGATTTTTGGCACAAAAAAAAGCCGAATTTTTTTCATTTCGGCTTTTAATCGGTCTGATTATTTTCTACAGCCAGAACATCAGAAGTGCGGTGCTCTCCGGCATATGGGCTTTGCCTACGCTGCAGGTAACGGTGATGGAGACCATTCCCTTTACGTTTCCCAGGTGGGTCTTCATGAAGCGGCAGGCACTTAGGGGAATGCGAACTTTGCCCTCCCGGATGGCGGCTTCGTAGAGCTGGCCCTGGTCTACGTATTTCAGGGATGAGAGCCTTCCCCGCATATCTGCCCCGTCGATCCGGGAATGGGCGTGCATCTCACGGGTGGTCAATTCCAGCCAGCTTCCTCGGGTATTGTTCCGGATGCAGGCCAGATGCTCGAACCCGTTGTTTGCCATGGAAAGCTTCGTTGTGCCTTCTGTGTTCAGCTGATAAATGGCAATTCCTACTTCGAAGCGGCCTTTTTCCAGCACATGATCCAGATAATAGAGGCTTCCTTTTTCTGCATTTGTCTGGTTTCGGGATTCCTTTACCTGGCCGGAATTTCTGGTCATTGTCATGAGAAGGCTGTAATCTACGTTCTCAATGAGCTGTCTTGTTTTTTCGGGGATCTCGGATGCCGCGATCCCGATCCGTTCCAGATAGGCGCCGACTTCTTTCAGGATCCTCTGGTATGTTTTCAGTGCGCGGGTACCCTTTTCGGTAAATTCATAGCCTTCACTCAGGTATCCTGCACCAATGCATTCTTTAAAAAAGCGGCTTACCGGGCCATGACTGACTCCGCAGGTATCGGCGATCAGCGCCACGCTGCCTCGTTTTTTGCCTATTTTTGCCAGTTCTGTCAGATAGCGGATCTGCAGCATAGATGGATGGAGCAGTCCTTCAGTGTTTTCTTTTTCCATAGTCTTCCTCCTACCAGATATGTACATCCAGCTCCCGGCTGTTCCATTCCATGGGTTTCTCGTCTTCTCTGGCAAATGCCACAAGAGCGGTTCCTTCTATGACCGGATCGTGATGCCGGAGAAAATATTGAAATACGCCAGTAGGGATCAGCGGGTTTCCGTCTTTTTCGGCAGCTTTCATCCAGCCGGTCTCCGGGTCCCGGTACCAGAGGTCCAGACGGTTCTTGGTCTGGTCTGTGCGGAGGAGTTCAAAGCAGCTGTCTTCTTCTTTTACGTGGAGGCTGATCTGTTCCCTGTAGTCTTTAAATTCTGTGGTCAGTCTTCTCGGGCAGGTTTTTTCCATGTAGTAGATGCCCATCATGAAGGTGTAGTCTCCCGGTTCGTAGTAATACCGGAGGTCTGTTTTTTTCATGACACGCTCAAAGGTGCTTCCGTAGTTGATGAAATTATGGATCTGCTGCACGGTCTCTTCGCTTGCCACATGTTCCATGCGGCAGGCGTCTTCTTCTGCAGTTTCGCTGTTTACGCCTACATATTCCAGAAACTGGGTAAAGGTTTCATGACGGTGGCGGCATTCTTCTCCGCGGATGCGTCCCAGTTCTGTGAGACGGACGTAGGATTTGTTTTCTTCTGTTTTTACATAGCCCCGTGCGGAGAGCTGTTTCAGATAAGCCAGCACTTCCCGCCGGGTCATCTCCATCCGCCCGCAGATCTCCGGAATGGTGATCCGGGCGTCCTTTTTTGCAAGAGAACAGAGCTCTTCCAGCATGTCTTCCTCGGTTTCTCTTTTGGAAGAAGGCATGCTGTGGCCCAGTTCTTCTGTGAAATCCTGATCATTTTTCATGGTTTTTCTGTACTGAACTTTATTTGTATTTGCGGCTATGTTAGTTCAGGCTAATTGTTATTATAGGAGATGGGGAGGTTTTCTGTCAAGAGGGCAAAAAAATCCCCACCGCCCGGGGTTGGTTTGTACCTGGTCGGTGGGAATATATATTGCTTAATTATCTGTATCAACATCAGCAAGCATTACCCGGCATCTTTTTTTATAAAATGCAATCCCATATTTTAAAATATGTTCAACGCCTTCATCGAGAAGTTCTTCTTCGTACCGCCGCAGATTTATCTGCCGTAACGCTTCTCGGCAGGATTCATCCAGTTTTCCATCTTCCGCATATTTCAGTTCCAGAATAATGCCGGTTTCTCCATCATCCGTTTCTAACAGAATGTCACTGTAACCATCACCGGACTCTTTGTTAGAAGAAACGCTCCATGTATCCGCAAATCCCAGGATGCCAATCAGAATACCATGATAAAAATTCTCCTTCATCTGCCTTTTTACAAAGGTGTCACGAATACTGATGGTCTTTCTCAAATATTCTCCCAGCAGACGTTCCACACTCTTTGCGTCCCCGTTTCTCAGGGCCTGGCAAAAATTCCTCAGGGCTTCTCCGTTTTTGGGAACACTTTCTTTGAACAACTCCATGATCTGTGAAGTGAAGATTTTTCTGATCTCAACATTCGGGATCACCAACCGGAAGTTATCTCCGTCTGGCTTTCCCCTCTGGGTAAGATATCCCGTTGTGAACAGGACACTCCACAAATTATCAATGGAATCATACATATCTTTATATGTCAGTTCCTGATGGATTTCCTTCGTGATCGCCTCTCCTGCCACAAGATTTTCGATTTCCCGTCTGGTGGCTGCATGATCTGACTCCCGGATAAATCTTCGAACCGCCTCGTTACTGCTGGTGTTCAGCCAGTAATTCCTCGGCTGTGCATCCGGATCTGCTTTCAGAGTGTCACAGTAATTGATCACATCCCACGGGCAGTACACTCCGACATTTCCAAACTGATAACCATCATACCATTCTTTTACCTCATCATACCTGTCAGAAAAGCCGTAATAATCCAGCATATCCTTTACTTCCTGATCTGTGAAACCAAAGTATTCATCAAACTGTACGTCTGCCACAGACAGAACTTTAATATTGTTCAATCCTGTAAAAATACTTTCTTTTGAAATGCGCATACACCCGGTCAGTACCGCAAATTTCAGACTGTCATTTGTTTTCAGGGCATACTCAAACATATTTCGGATGAATATGACCATCTGATCATAATAGCCTCGCTCAAAAGCTTTTGCCAATGGCACATCGTACTCATCGATCAGCAGAATCACTTTGCATCCATGATGTTTTTCAAGAAGCTCAGACATAATTTTCAGGCTGCTGCATAAAAGATCCTCTCCCATATCTGCCTGCAGCAGAGAAGCAAACACTTTCTTTTCATAAGCGGTCAGACGTTCGCTTTCCAGAAGGTACTGAAAACGCCTCGCTTCACTCTGAATCACCTGCACCGCCATTGCACATGCCTTCTCGTAAGATTCCCCATTTATTCCTTTCAACGAAATTGACACTACCGGAAACTTTCCCATGTACTTCTCACAAATTTCCGTTTCCCCTGAGATTGCAAGTTTTTTAAATATTTCCTTATCTCCACCCGGTTCAAAGAAATATTTCAGCATACTCATATTCAAAGATTTTCCAAATCTGCGCGGGCGCGTAAAAAGATTTACTTTTGACCACTGCATCAGTAAATCCCTGATCAGATTCGTCTTATCCACATAATAAAACTCCTCTTTCTGCAGCTCTTCAAAATTTTCAATTCCTATAGGCAGCTTCTTTTTTTTCATTGTCATATGATCACGCTCCTGTTTGTCCTGTATCTTTCAGGATCACTGCTTTTACGTCCAGTCGCTCTCTGCTTCTGCCAGCTTCTCCTTCAATGTTTTCTCAAGAGCCACAAATGCCGGAATGAAGCTGTCACGGATGAGAAGGATCATCTCATCTACTTCCTGCTCATTATATATATGGACAGATGTGTTACGCTTTTTCAGCATGAGCAGCCACACTGCTGAATCGTTTACGAAGCCCAGCTTATAGCCAAGCTGCAGGATTTCTCTCGGCGAACCGGTGTCTGCTCCTTCTGCCCCGTGGAGTCGCAGGATCTCCTGAAGTGCTTTCCAGGTAAGCTCGAAAGTCAAGTTGAACTGTCCGATCACGCCGGTTCTGTAAATATCGTTGTTATCCGCAAGTTTGAAATCTGCATTTCTTAATATAGTAAGACAATTAGAAAAATTATCAAGCTTTTTCATAGATCACAACTCCATCCTTTTTAATTTCTTTTTTGAGTTCTTCAGAAATTGAATCATCTGCATTAATTACATCAAACATCAGAAGTGAATGGATATTTTCTTTGATATCCCAGTAAAAGGAATCAAAATCTCCTCCATATACAGCAATATCTACATCACTTCTTTCTGTATTGTTTCCTCTTGCACGGGACCCAAAGAGGATGATCTTTCTGACAGAATGTTTTGTGGCAAATGAAAATAGTTCTCTTATAACTCTTTCCGGAAGATCATATCGCATTTTTAACGCCTCCCATTTTCATATAACCCTATCATATCCTATCTGCCAGTTATCCGCAATCCTCTTCGCGTCTTTTATATCCTCGGCTTCACGCCCTTCGTATCTCTCTTGGCCAGCTTCACTTTATTCAGTACATACGGCTTATCATGATACTCAATGGCATATTCCTGGCGGCTTTCCAGGAGATAGGCGTGGTGGATACGGTCTTCGCCGGTAAGCTTCATGCCTCGGACACCCAGAGCGTTTTTCTTGGTGACGGAGATCTCGGTTTTCAGGATACGGAGGAAGTAACCTTTCTCAGACTGGAACACAACCTGATCCATCTCGTCGGCTGCTCCTACGAATACAAGGCGGTCATCCTCCGCAAGCTTGGTGGAAACAATGGTACGCTTGGAAGCACGGAACTCTTCTCCTTTTACCAGCTTGCACATGCCGTTCTCTGTAACAAAGAGTACCGTGGAGGCTGCTACCTGACTCAGCGGTGCCACATAGAGGATCTGCTCGGAAGTACTGTCATAATTACCCAGATTATCTGCCGGAACACCTTTATCACGGAAACGCACCAGCGGAATATCCTCTGCCTTCACTGTGTGGAGCTTGCCGGTATCTGTAAAGATACAGATCTTGTCCGTATTCATGCAGGTAAAGACATAACGGCTCTCTGCATGGGCGGCTTCTTTATTACGCTCGTAGGCATTCTTGTCAATGAGACGCATATATCCGAAACGGTCCATCAGGAAGGCAACTTCCGTCTCTTCCATTTTCTTCTCCTCGTAAACAGCTTCCTCTGCATTCTCAATGGAAGTCTTACGCTTGCTGCCGTATTCCTTCTTGATCTGATCCAGCTCGCCCATGATCACGGCTGCCATGGAATCATAATTATTCAGGATATCCTCATAGCGCGCGATATTCTTCATTGTCTCCTCGTGCTCCTTCATCAGGGCATCGATCTCCAGGCCGATCAGCTTGTAAAGACGCATATCCAGGATAGCTGTGGCCTGTTTCTCTGTGAATTTCAGGGATCTTGCCGCTTTTTCGGATGTCTTGGTCTTGAATTTAATCCCTTCTGTGATACCGTCGGTCAGACATTTCTTTACCTGGTCACGGCTCTTGCTGCCACGGAGGATCTCGATGATCAGGTCAATGACATCGCAGGCTTTGATAAGGCCTTCCTGGATCTCCCTTTTCTCTTGTTCCTTGGCAAGAAGGGTTGTATATTTTCTGGAATTTACTTCAAATACAAAGTCCACATGGTGAGCAATGATCTGCTTCAGTCCCAGTGTCTCCGGTCTTCCGTCTGCAACTGCCAGCATATTGACACCAAAGGTATCCTCCAGTCGGGTCTTCTTATAGAGCATGTTGGTAAGGTTCTCAACATCTGCGTCGCGCTTCAGTTCCAGAACGATACGGATCCCTTCTTTGGAGGACTGGTTGGAAATATCCACGATATCTGTGGTCTTCTTGGTTTCTACCAGAGTTGCGATATCATTAAGGAATTTTCCGATATTGGCACCGATCATGGTATATGGGATCTCTGTGATCACCAGCTGCTGACGGCCGCCTTTTAATTTCTCCACTTCCACACGTCCACGGATACGGAGCTTGCCGGTTCCGGACTCGTAGATCTTTACAAGATCGTCCTTGTTTACCACGATGCCGCCGGTAGGAAAATCCGGTCCCTTGAGATAACGCATCAGTCCTCTGGTGCTGATGTCGTTGTTCTTCATATATGCCTTCACCGCATCTACCACTTCGCCCAGGTTATGCGGCGGGATGCTGGTAGCCATACCAACGGCGATTCCGTCTGCTCCGTTTACAAGAAGGTTTGGAATACGCACCGGAAGTACTACCGGCTCCTTCTCTGTTTCATCAAAGTTCGGCATAAAGTCCACAACGTTCTTATCAAGATCTTCCAGAAAAACCTCCTGGGTCAGTTTCTCCAGGCGGGCCTCTGTGTATCGCATGGCTGCAGCTCCGTCGCCTTCAATAGAACCAAAATTTCCATGTCCGTCCACCAGTGTACGACCCTTTTTAAATTCCTGCGCCATGACTACAAGCGCATCATAAATGGAGCTATCACCGTGGGGATGATATTTACCCATGGTATCTCCTACAATACGGGCACATTTACGGTACGGGCGGTCGTAGCGGATGCCCAGCTCATACATATCGTAAAGGGTACGGCGCTGTACCGGCTTCAGTCCGTCACGTACATCCGGCAGCGCTCTGGAAATGATAACGCTCATGGCGTAATCGATATATGATTTCTGCATGATCTCCGCATAGTCAGTGCGGATGATATTGTCCTGTTTCGTATTCATTGTTCAATTCTCCCAATCTAATTCCGGGTTACAATTCTCGGTTTTTCTGTGACCTTCGCTCACAAAAACCACCTCGCAGAATATTCCCTATGAACAGTAACAAATCCTGCTCATTATCTATCAGATATCCAGTTCCGCATCTGTCGCGTGCTCATAAATGAATGCCTTACGCGGCGGAACATCGCTTCCCATCAGGATCTCTGTCACATCGGAGGCCATGCGGGCATCTTCGATCTCCACACGCTTCATCATTCTTGTCTCAGGGTTCAGGGTAGTCTCCCAGAGCTGCTGGGCATCCATCTCACCGAGACCTTTGTATCTCTGGAGTGTGAAGCTTCCTGGTTTATGGCTCTTACGGTATTTCTCAAGGGCCTTATCATCGTAGAGATATTCCTCCTGTCCCTTCTTCGGCATTACCTTATAAAGAGGTGGCATGGCAATATACACATGTCCCTCATAGATAAGCTCCGGCATAAAACGGTAAAACAAAGTCAGAAGCAGAGTAGAGATATGAGCACCATCCACATCCGCATCGGCCATGATCACGATCTTGTCATAGCGAAGCTTCGTGATATCAAAATCATTTCCGTAGCCTTCGGAAAAGCCGCAGCCAAAGGCATTGATCATGGTCTTGATCTCTGCGTTGGCCAGCACCTTGTCGATGGTAGCTTTCTCTACGTTGAGGATCTTACCGCGGATTGGAAGGATCGCCTGATAGTTACGGTCTCTGGCTGTCTTGGCCGAACCGCCGGCGGAGTCTCCCTCTACGATAAAGATCTCACACAGTGACGGATCCTTCTTCTCACAGTTGGCCAGCTTGCCGTTGGAATCAAAAGAATATTTCTGTTTGGTAAGAAGGTTTGTTTTGGCACGCTCCTCGGTCTTACGGATCTTGGCCGCTTTTTCCGCACAGGAAAGGACGGTCTTCAGTATTTCCAGATTTCGGTCAAAAAACAGTACCAGCTGTTCTCCTGCTACCTTGCCGGTGGCTCTGGATGCGTCCTGGTTGTCCAGCTTGGTCTTGGTCTGTCCCTCAAATCGGGGTGCCGGATGCTTGATGGAGACTACAGCAGTCATTCCGTTTCGGATATCTGCACCTGTAAAATTGGGGTCTTTATCCTTCAGTACACCGATTTCACGTGCGTATGTGTTCATTACCGTTGTGAAGGTAGTCTTAAATCCGGTCAGATGAGTTCCTCCCTCTGCATTGTAGATATTATTGCAGAATCCCAGAACATTCTCACGGAACTCATTGGTAAACTGAAAAGCAACTTCCACCTGGATCCCGTCTGCCTCTCCTTTAAAATAAACCGGATCATGGAGAGGCTGTGCATTCTTGTTAAGATCACGGATAAAGCCTACGATTCCCTCCGGTTCATGATACTCGATATCCTCAGGAGTATCCCCTCTTCGATCCTCAAAATGGATGGTAAGCTCCGGATTCAGATAGGCAGTCTCATGGAGACGGCTCTTTACATCCGCTGCTCCGAATCTTGTTTTCTCAAAAATCTCCGGATCCGGAAGGAAATTCACACAAGTTCCAGTACCTCTGGTCTTCCCTAATTTGGGGAGAAGTCCTGCTTCCAGTTCAATGGTAGGGATTCCTCTCTCATAGTGGTCATGATGTATATAACCATCACGGCTGATCTTAATATCCAGATACGTAGATAATGCGTTCACTACGGAAGAACCTACACCATGAAGTCCGCCGCTTGTCTTATATGCGGAATTATCAAACTTACCGCCTGCATGAAGGGTTGTAAAAACAAGACGCTCCGCAGATATTCCCTTGGCATGCATATCCACCGGGATCCCTCGTCCATTATCTTCTACTGTACAGGAACCGTCCTTCTCAAGAACTACATGGATACGGCTGCAGTACCCTGCAAGGTGCTCATCCACCGCATTGTCTACGATCTCATATATCAGATGGTTCAGTCCCTTTCTGGATACGCTTCCGATATACATACCGGGGCGCTTTCGCACGGCCTCGAGGCCCTCCAGGACAGAGATACTGCCCGCATCATAAGTGTCTTTTTTTGCCATTCCACTGATTCCTTTCTTTTTATATTCGAACGTTTGTTTGTATTATACTCAAAATATATGTACTTGTAAAGTCCACATGATCATCTTTTCTCTGCAATTTTTCCAAAAGATACTCGTGGCAGTTCAAGGAACCGGTCTTCCGAAAAATCGCTTTCTTCAGCCGCCACAGCCTATCTATTCTATCAAAAGTATCTGTAAACTTCAAGCAATTTGTGTCTGTCAGAATACAACAGGCGGAAAACCCTGCTTTTTATGGAAGCATGTTTTCCGCCTGTTTCTGATCATTTCAGGAAATTTTTTCCAGAAGCTTCTCCTCGCACAGGGGTCTGGAAAAATAATATCCCTGTATCATATCCACGCCCCATTTTTCCAGAAGTTTTACCTCCTTTTCGGTCTCAGCACCTTCTGCGATCACCTTATATCCCATATGCTGCAGGATCATGACAATGCTGCGATAAAAAGTAGCCGTCTGAGGATCGCTGCTGATCCCGGACAGAAGAGAACGGTCCATTTTTACCGCTGAAAACGGAATGCGAAGAACTGCGTTCAGATTTGCATAACCGGAACCGAAATCATCCAGGCACATGTGGATCCCCACTTCTGCAAAATCATCAATGGCTGTGCAGAAGCTTTCGCTGTATTCGGTTGCCACGTTTTCCGTGATCTCAAACTGAAAATATCCCGGATCTAATCCATACTCCTGTATGATCCCGATAAGCACGTGGCTATATCCGGGTTTCATCAGTTCGGAAGGAGAAAGATTGAATTTCACATTCCGGATCTTCTTCATGATATATTCATGTTCTTTTATAAAACGGCAGACCTTGTGAAGCTGAAGACATCCCACTGCAGAGATCATTCCCTGTTTTTCCGCGATCCCGATAAACACATCCGGCGGAATCATTCCCAGAACAGGATGTTTCAGCCGGCTCAGTGCCTCCAGAGTAATAAAATCCTTGTTTTTTATGGAATATACCGGCTGATAATATACCTCGAACAGATCCTCTTTCACCGCTTTCTGAAGAAAATGCTCCACTTCCTGCTCATAGCGGAAGCCCTCCAGGATCTTGCTGTCCGACTGGATCAGGACCGTATCCTGCCGGTTCTGTATCAGAGATATCATATATTCGATATAAGAAAGAATACTATCCTCTTTTTCCAGTTTTTCCGCATTCATGATCCCGCAGATCGCGGCATGGAACGACACCTTTTCGTTTTCGATAAAAAACGGCTTTTTCAGAAATTCTTCTATTCCGTCTCTGGCTTTTTCATAATCTGTCAGCGAGTCCAGCACTGCCAGAAAGCAATTGCCTGTGATACGAAAGATCTGCACCGAATCCGTGATCTCCCGGAACCCCTTCGCCGCCCGGATCAGCAGCTGATCTCCCACTCTGGTCCCGTAGATCCTGTTGATCTGCTTCATATTGCAGGCATCCACAGCAAGCAGATGAAAGCTTTCTTTTCGATAGAGCTTTTCTCCGATCCATTTGTCAAAATACTGTTTGTCAAATAAACCTGTCATACTGTCCGTATATTCACCCGGATTGTTCATGGTAAGATAGATCAGCCAAAGTCCTACAGAAAGCCCGAAACCGGTAAGCAGTATTCTTTCCGTGGCAATCTGAAGAAACAGGCAAGCTGCTTCGATAAACCAAAATCTCCATATGGTGCGCCGTGTTTCTTTTTTTGCTGTTTTTCCATAACGGAACATAAATGCAACGATCACCAGCATAAAAAAGAATACATATCCATAGATCAGAAAATGAAAACTTCCCCGGATAAATCTACCTTCCTGGTTAAAATAAAAAAGCCATCCCGTCCGTAAGTTTGCTGTAACTGCCAGCAGCATTGCAGCCGGCAGGACCACCCAGCAGGTTTTCAGCCATTTATATTTCTCCTTTTGTCTTCCGGTGACGATCCGAATGTAGCAGAAAAGCCCGTAAGTAAGTATGACATCACAGAAATAATAGAGAGTCAGGACCAGCGCTGAACCTCTGCAGCCTTCACTGCTGCCGCCTCCTGCGATTACCGCACTCAGCATATCCAACACCACGTAAACGCCGCTGAAAACCAGAAAACATACAAAATTCCTGTTTTCCGCATTGTTCAATCTTTTATGAGAAAAATAATGTATTGCGATCATCGTCACCAGAACAAGGGATGTAATCTGAAAACAGTTAATATACTCCATTTTTCAAATCCCCCTTCTTTTTGTTCTCATAAAGCTTCCTGTCTGCCTCATATTTCCATTCTCCCATGGATTTCAGAGAGCCATCCTTATTTCGCAGATGGCTGCCTCCCAGGGACAACGAAAAACGATGCCTGCATCCTCTCCCGATATTCCGGAGCTCTTCTTTCAGGCGTTCCAGCCAGAATTCGTCCGGTACTTCCGGATCATAGACCAGAACCGCAAATTCATCCCCGCCGATGCGGTAGCAGGTTCCTTTTTCCCGGAAAACGTTCTCCACACATCTGGCAGAGTTCACCACCATCTCGTCTCCTGCAGCCCGTCCGTACTCTTCGTTGATCACGCGAAGCTGATCGATATCGATATACATAAGAAGGATATCCCGGTATCTGCCCATATCTGCGGAAATACTTTCCAATTTTTTCTCAAAATTAACTCTCGTCTCAAGTCCTGTCAGCCCATCCTCTCTGGACAGTCGTTCGTAAGCCTGGGATTCCAGACGGTAACGAACGTTATCTGTCATCAGCATGACTGCGTCTGCAATGACAAGCACAAGAAACACAAGATTTCCCAGTTCAAAAATAGATCCATAGTAGGAAATCTCGAACAGCCAGTACAGGATCAGTGCTATAATACCGCTTGCTCCCACGACGATATATGCAATGAGAAGCAGACGTATCTCACGCTGTTTATGCTTCCGGTACTCCCGGATCAGAAGTACCGCTGATATCAGGACCCACACAACCAGCAGAATATGCGTCACAAACAGCATATCCTTAAATTCAAAGGCTCCCAGGATCACCAGGACTCCCTGTAAAGCAGCATTCAGATAAAATGTAAAGATTCCAAGATCCAGGATCCTGTATTTTTTCATGTTTCCGATGTTCTGCAAAAAACGCAGCATCGGAATTGCCAGCAGCATGAACATATAAAAAGAAATGAGACATAATGCTTCGGGGCATCTGCTGTAGCTCTGTGCCAGTGATGAGTCCGTCACCAGCCAGATACTGCACATCATAAGGAACAGTGCCACATCCCGGAACCGACTGTCCGGCATCTGCCTTATTCTCATATAGATGCAGATACACAGAGCGATCATACTTAATACGATCATGATCGTTGCCGCCCCTAAAGGAATGGCTGCTTTTCTGATCTGATACCAGGCTATTGCACTTCCGGTTCCTATGCATACCGGTTCTATAACATATTTTCCTCTCTGAGGCGCAGAATAGCTAAACGTCAGGACTTTTCCCTCTGTGTCATTACCCAGAGCGGCAATGCACTGCACCTTGGAACGCATCTGCACATTTTTGGAAAACATGGCCTCCTTATATTCATACAGGATCTTTCCATTCAGGCGTATCACCAGATCATACTGGGCTCCTGTAGAAACCACGGTCATTCCTCTGCTTTCCGCTCCCAGACTTTCATTGTACAGGATCAGCTTTTCGCCTGTTTTTGCCGGAATTTCCGCAGGCAGGGTGATCTCCTGTTTTTTTCCGTCTTTTATGTAGTACCAACCTTTGTTAAGAAACTGTACACTGTCCTGATGTTGGATCAGCCCCCCTGCGTGGGTCGCTGCAAAGATCGCGCCAAAAACCAGCAGCACCACACCAAAAAGAACGGCTTCTACCTTCCATATCAAATTTTTCTTTTTTCTGTCATTCATACTCTTCCTCTTTATATTTTTTATTCCATTTCGTTTTGTACCTATCATATCATCAATAGATTTTTCCGTCAAAAAAAATGTCAAAAAACAGGATGAAAATTTTTTTCAAAAAAACAAAAAAAGTGCTTGCATTTTGCAAGAAAGTATTATATACTAACGAAGTCGGTTGCGGAAAACAACAGAAAGCTAACGCAAACGACACAAATGAATATGGCCAGTTGGTCAAGGGGTTAAGACGCCGCCCTCTCACGGCGGAAACACGGGTTCGATTCCCGTACTGGCTATTAGTTGAAAGCAGTTAGGATTTTTATTCTGGCTGCTTTTTTTGTGATTGTTATACTTCACTTTTTCCTGTTATCGCTTTCAAGCTTTGTTCTGAACATTGCATATAAAAATTTCGATCTTCCTGTTTATCTGTTTTCTGTATTTTCACATATATTATTTTTGCATTTCTTTCTCTTCTGTTTTATAATTTCCCCTGAAAATACTTAAGATAAGGGGTGACTTCTCATGCATCACAAACGTTCTTTTCGCAGAAAGCTGCAGGCGTTTTTTCTTTCTCTGCTGCTTGTTCTGCTGACAGTCGCAGGAGTTCCCTCTGCTGCTTACACAGCTGAGGCGGCTTCTGCTGACACAACAATGGCTGTACACTTTCTGGATGTGGGGCAGGGGCTTTCGATCCTGGTCCAGTCACAGGGGCAGAATCTCCTGTATGACGGCGGTGACCGGGAACATTCCAGTTTCGTGGTTTCCTATCTGCAGAAGCAGAATATTTCCATCATCGACTATATGATCTCCTCCCATTATGACGAGGACCATGTGGCTGGTCTTGTAGGATGCCTGGACAGCTTTTCCGTAAAAAATGTGATCGGTGCAGATTATGTACAGGATACAAATATCTATCAGTCTTTTGAAAACAGTGTTGCCGCTCAGGGATTAACTGTGCAGCATCCAGAGCCCGGAACGGATTTTGCCTTCGGAGGCGGGAAATTTACAGTTCTTTCTCCTCAATCGATCAGCAGCAACGATAACGACAATTCTGTTGCGATCCGGCTGGAAAACGGAAATAACCATTTTCTTTTTACCGGGGATGCAGAATCTGCCGGGGAGGAAGCGATCTGCAATCTGGGGCTTGATCTTTCCTGCAATGTGATCGTTCCGGGACATCACGGTTCTGCCACTGCCACCACCTGGGATCTGCTCCAGCAGACTGTTCCGGAATATGCAGTGATCAGCTGCGGCGCCGGTAATTCCTACGGACATCCTCATAAGGATACCATGGATAAGCTTGCTGATATGGGAATACAGGTATTTCGTACTGATGAGCAGGGTACAGTGATCGCAGTCAGCGACGGAAGCAATATCCAGTGGAACCAGAGTCCCTGTAATGATTATTCTGCCGGAGATGAATCGGATACCGGCACACAGCCTTCCTCCGCTTATAAGGATTCCGGTGCGTCCGGCTATGGATCTTCTGCTTCGGCTGCTGCAGATCCTCAGACCGGAGTGCAGGCTGATCCGGAGTCAGTGGGTGATATGGTCTGGATCTCCGCTACCGGGAGCAAGTACCACCGGATCCCTAACTGTGGAAATATGAATCCGGATAATGCCACAGAGATGACACGCTCCCAGGCTGAAGCTGCAGGGTATGAAGCCTGCAAGAAGTGTTATTAGAAACGTCCGCAGGCGCGCTGACGCAGGACAGCCTATCATAAATCGATATGACAGGCTGTCCTTTTCTTTTACTATTTTATAATATCCTCCGCCGGTTCAGCCGGTACGAAAACTCTCTTCTTTTCTTTTTTCTCCTTTTTTGCTGCCCTGGCACGCTCGGTAGCCTCCCTGCAGAATTCCATCTGGGAATTTATCAGCGTTTTGCCACGTTTGTCCTGCTTCTCATACAAACCGGAGGGCTGCAGGATATGTGCTTTTACATTGTCACGGAATTCCAGATCCAGCACATGCATGATCTCTTCCTTGATCCGCTCATCTTCCACAGGGAAAACAATCTCCACACGACGGTCAAGGTTACGTGGCATCCAGTCCGCACTTCCCATATAAATTTCGTCGGAACCGCCATTGCGGAAATAGAAAATACGGCTGTGCTCCAGGAAATTGCCGACGATCGAACGCACGTGGATATTTTCGCTGATACCCGGAATGCCCACCTTCAGGCAGCAGATGCCGCGGATCAGAAGATTGATCCTGACACCACAGGAAGAAGCATAATACAGCGCTGCTATGATCTCAGGGTCACACAGAGAATTCATCTTTGCCGCAATGTGAGCCTCTTCTCCCTTTTTCGCATGCTCTGCTTCTCTTTCGATCATTTTTACAAAACGGTCCTTCATCCAGATCGGTGCAACGATCAGGCGATTCCAGCGCTTCGGCTCGGAATATCCGGAAAGCATGTTGAACACAGCAGTTGCATCCTCTCCAAACCGTTCGTCACAGGTAAATATACCGCAGTCTGTATAAAGCTTGGCTGTGGAATCGTTATAGTTTCCGGTTGCCAGATGCACATATCTGCGGATCCCGTTTTCTTCTCTTCTCACAACAAGAGTGATCTTACTGTGTGTCTTCAGGCCCACCAGACCATAGATCACATGACAGCCTGCCTTTTCCAGCATTTTTGCCCAGACGATATTGTTTTCCTCATCAAAACGCGCCTTCAGTTCTACAAGAACGGAAACCTGCTTGCCGTTTTCTGCAGCCTGAGCAAGTGCCGCAATGATGGGTGAATTGCCGCTGACGCGATACAGGGTCTGCTTGATCGCCAGTACATCCGGGTCCTTTGCCGCCTGACGCACAAAATTCACCACCGGATCAAAGCTCATATACGGATGATGCAGGAACACATCACCCTCCCTGATCACCTGGAAAATATCTTTGTCATTCTGAAATGCCGGCACCGCTGCCGGTTTGTATTTCGGTTCCTTGAACTGATCGTATCCGTCAATACCATAAACCTTCATCAGCATGGTCAGATCCAGCGGTCCGTTGATAAAAAAGACATCATCTCCATGAACCTGAAACTCCATTTTCAGAATATCCAGGAGTCGCGGATCCATCTTATCTTCCACTTCCAGGCGGATCACCTCTCCCCACTGGCGCTTTTTCAGCTGTTTCTGGATCTCAACCAGAAGATCCTCTGCCTCATCCTCGTCAATAGGAAGATCCGCATTACGCATGATCCTGTACGGATGGGCACAGATCACATCATAGCTTAAGAACAGCTTGTCGATGTTGCGCTCAATGATCTGTTCCAGAAGTGTTACGGTTGTATGGCCTTTTTTCTCAGATGGAATGATCACTACTCTTGGAAGTACAGAAGGCACCTGTACAGTGGCAAAATCAATCTCTTCTTTTCCTTTTTTGGTATCTTTTTTGGAAAGAAGTGCTCCGATATTCAAGGTTTTATTACGGATCAGAGGAAACGGTCTGGAAGAATCCATTGCCATTGGTGTCAGGACCGGATATACATTGTCCTCAAAATACTGATCCACAAACTCTTTCTGTTTCTCGGAAAATGCCTCGTGCTCAAAGATCACATGAAGTCCTGCTTTTTCAAGTGCAGGGACCAGAGACCGGTTTAATGTACTGTACTGTACGTGAACAAGCTCATGTGTCTGCCGGCTGATGGCTTTCAGCTGTTCCTTGGCTGTCATTCCTGCAATATCCGTTTTTTTGTATCCTGCATGAACCTGATCCTTCAGGGATGCAACACGGACCATATAAAATTCATCCAGATTGGATGAGGTGATACTCAAAAATTTCATTCTCTCAAACAGAGGCAGATTTTTGTCTCTGGCTTCACTGAGCACACGATCATCAAATTTGATCCAGCTCAGTTCTCTGTTTACAAAATATTCCGGTTTGTCAAATTCCTTAAATTTCATACAAAAGCCTCCTCCGTTATCTTTTTCCCTTCCGTCTCATTACAAGCCGGATGCCAAACACCTCTTCAAAAAATTCCTTTTTATCTTTCAGAAGTCCCAGCTCCAGCGAAACATCCCTTGCGGAATCCACCACCAGGTAAAGAATCCTGTCTTTTAAGGTTACATTAAGCGCTTTTACCTTCTGGTAATGGCTTCTGTCCATAGCATTGGCCAGACGGAGAATTGCGGTCAGCTTCGCAGTCAGGAGATAATTTTCCCTGCTCATGGATGTTTCACGGTTGATCTCTTCGTAGCAGCCGAATTCTCTGGTATTGTACCTTACCGCACTGGCGATCACCTGCCGCTCCTCTGTGGAAAGACCTATGATCTCCGTAGCCATGATGATTCGGTAAGAGCATTCTGCCACCTCACTCATACTGATATATTTTCCGCAGTCATGAAGAAGAACTGCGATCTGCAGAAGAAGCCGTTCACGTTTTCCCATGCCGTGGATCTTCCTTGTGCTGTCAAAAATATCCAGTGCCACATCGGTAGTTCCTGCAATGTGGTTCTTTCCGCTGGAGTACCTTTTGGCAATGTTCCTGGATGCCACCAGGATATCATTTTCAAAATTATGTACACTTTTCAGATATTTATTTTTTTCCGCATGGTCATAGGCGATCCCGTCCAGAAGAGAAACACCCGGGATCCAGAGTGCTTCTGCCTGAAAGATTTCTATAAAGTTTCGGATGATAACCATGTTCGGCACGATCAGAGACGCATATTCCGGTTCCAGCTCCATGGATTCGGCAAGGTCATGATCGGACATGTTTACAATGGTCTCGTATTTCTTCAGGAATTCCTCCTTTGTAATGATATTCTCTCCGGATCTGTCCTGAAAGATCGTATCTGTGAGAAAATCTCCCATCAGGATCAGATTTGAGATTTCCTTGTCTTTAAGATAAAGGCGTTGAAAGCTTATCAGATCATTTCGGATAAATTCCTCTATCAGCCGGTCATAATGTGGAGTTGTTTTCTCCAGTTCTTTCAGACGTTCGCGGATACGAAGACTTCCCATACGGATACTCTGGGTCAGCACCAGAGCATCTTTGTCAAAGAGAGAAATCTGCAGATTTCCTCCTCCGATATCCAGGATTGCCGTACCCTTCTGAATAGCCTTTTTGAAGCCGGATTCAATGGCAGCAATGGATTTATATCCCAGGAAATGCTGTTCCGCATTACTCAGGATCTCTACCCGGATACCAGTTCTCTGATATATCTGCTCCAGGATGATCACCGGATTTTCCAGCTCACGGAGAGAGCTTGTTGCACACGCACGCCAGCTTTCCACCCCAAATTCAGCCATCATGCGTTTAAAATCATTAAGGATCCCGCAGAGCTCATCCACAGTCTCCATCTCCAGCCGTCCTGCAGCGTAAGTTCCACGGCCCAGCTCCAGCTGGTAACGGACATCATTGATCTCCCGGAAGCCGATCCGCTTTGACATTTCAAAGATCTTCATACTGACTTCATAGGAGCCTATATCAATTGCTGCAAAGGTTGTCACCGCCATAGTTTTTCATCCTTTCCCCCAATACACAGGTAAACTATTTCTTTTTTTCTTCCTCTGTTCCCACAATGTAATCAATAAACTGCTGTGCTGCACGTCCGGTCAGTCCGCCGTGAGAAATCTCCCACTGGTTGGCTTTCAGAAGCAGTTCCTCCTCCGGCATGGTAACTCCATAACGGGCTGCCAGTGTACGGACGATCTCCTGGAACTGTTTTTTGTCCGGTTTGCCAAAGTAGATACGAACCCCAAAACGATATACCAGAGAAAGCTTCTCCTGTACGGTATCGGAGGAATGCAGATCATTGTCATCTGCGATCTCCAGCTTGTCTGTGGCACGCTCACGGACAAGATTACGCCGGTTACTTGTGGCATAGATCAGGACATTGTCCGGTTTTTTCTCAAGCCCGCCCTCGATCACTGCTTTCAGGTATTTATATTCAATTTCAAATTCCTCAAAGGAAAGATCATCCATATAAATGATAAAACGATAGTTACGGTTTTTGATCTGGGCGATGACTTCATTAAGATCCTGGAACTGATGCTTATAGGCCTCAATGATACGAAGTCCCTGATCATAATACTGGTTCAGGATTCCCTTGATACTGGAAGATTTGCCGGTTCCCGCATCGCCAAAGAGCAGACAGTTGTTCGCCTTTCTCCCCTGTACAAATGCCTCTGTATTATCAATGAGCTTTTTCTTGGCGATCTCATATCCTACCAGGTCATCGATCTTCACATGTGCGATTCTTGTGATAGGCTGGATCTCCACCTTTCCCTCTTCATCGTGGCCGATACGGAATGCCTTATGAAGGCCAAGCTTGCCAACACCGAAATCTTTATAGAAGGATACCATGTCATCCATAAATTCTTCGGTTGTGGTGGCTGCTGCCAGGGTTTTGCTCATCTGACAGATCCGGTCACGGATCCTGGTGTTAAAGAGCTTGCTGTTCTCATCCGGTGTCTGGTAATCACAGATCACCCTGCAGCATACAGTTCCGAACACTTTGTCAAAGACCGTGATGTCAAAATCATACAGTTCCTTGAAAATCTGGAAATCATTTTTTGCCAGGTCGTTAATGCTGCCCTTGATCGCTCCCCGTATCTCGCTTGCCATACTGAAAGCATTCTCATGATTTACCAGAAGGAAGGTAAGATATGTATGCCAGATATTTCCGGAAAAGCCGTACATTCCTGCCAGCTCCACCAGCCCGTTGACACTTTTGAAAAACTGGTCTTCTCTTGCCTTGAGTGCTTCTTCATCAGCTTCATAAAGATTGATAAGCTCTGCCATATCGTTCAGTATCTCGCCGTTTGAAAATTCACGGTAAAGGATACATTCCTGAATTCTTGCCAACATAATAATTAACTCCTCTGTATCTTAATAATTTCCAAGAACACGGAGAACATTCGCCTCCGCCTCGATTCCTCTTAACGCATTTTCCACAGCGCTTTCGCCAAGCTTCCCCGTGAAATCCACGAAGAAACGGTATTCCCAGGATTTCCCCGGAATCGGACGGGATTCGATCTTGGTCATATTCAGACCGTTGTAAATGATATGGGAAAGCATGTTGTAAAGAGTTCCGCTTTCATGAGGCAGTTCAAAACAGATGCTGATCTTCCCGGCCTTTTCCTCATATTCCGGTTTCCTGCTTACAATAATAAAACGTGTGGAGTTTGCTTTTTCTCTGCAGATATTTTCTGCAAGGACCTTCAGACCGAATACCTCACCAGCCTCACGGCTTGCGATAGCTGCCACACCTTTGTCTCCCACTTCACTGACCTTTTTTGCCGCTCCTGCGGTGTTTTCCACTTCTTTCTTTTTCCAAGAAGGGTTTTCCTCCAGAAACGCTTTGCACTGGGCAAGTCCCTGGGGATGAGAGCATACTTCCCTGATATCCTTGATCTGTGCATCCGGCATTCCCAGAAGCACATGATCCACACGGATGATCTGCTCGCCCACGATATACAGCTTGTATTCCATAAGAAGGTCATAGATATCAGCCACGATACCTGCAGTAGAATTCTCAATAGGAAGTACCGCATAATCGGCCTTGCCATGGGTTACATCCTCCATAGCTGTCCTCCATGTTTTTACATGGTAGCTTTCAATATTTTTTCCAAAGTACTGCCGCATAGCCGCATAGCTGTAAGCTCCCTCTACCCCCTGAAACACAACCGTTGCGTTTTCAAGGGGAACATGCTTCACAGTTGTGAAATTGCGCTCTCCGTAAATCCCATGCTCTGTCAACAGCTGGTACTGTCTCTTACGGCTGATGGCCATGATCTGACGGAAAAGCTCCTGCACGCCGAGGCTGTTAAAGTCTCCGTGGGCCTTGTTTTTCAGCGTATGGATCTTCTGGCTCTCACGTGCCGGATCCAGTACCTGCTTACCGGTTTTTATTTTATATTCAGCGACTTCCTCACTCACCTTCATTCGTTTTTCAAAGAGGCGTACAATCTCACTGTCGATCTCATCGATCTCGTCTCTGTATCTTTCCAAATCCGTCATTGGTTTCCTCCGTTATGTTTCCTGATAATTTCTGTAAGATCCCCCAGGAACGCCAGGGAACCAAAAGCAATAATCACATCCTCTTTTTCTGCCAGCTGATAGGCCTCTGCCACTGCGGCTTCGATGTTGTCAAAGGGTCTTACATCAGAATGAAATTCCCGCACCGCATCTGCCAGTTCCTGCGGGGTCAGAGCCCTGGGGTTATCCGGTGCCGCAATCGTCAGGATGGTATCTGCATATTTTTCTGTTTTCCGGATGACCTTTCGGTAATCCTTGTCACGGAACATTCCCATGATGTAGATGATCCTTTTTCCCTTAAAATACCGCTCAATGGACGCAGCCAGCATGTCTGCTGCTGCAGGGTTATGAGCTCCGTCAACCACAAAATCCGGTTCTGTCCCGAGAAGTGCAAATCTTCCTGGCCAGGTGGTACGTTTCAGTCCATCCTGTCTCTGGACCAGTGTTGTGGGATATCCCTGTTCATTCAGGATTTCCAGTGCCCGGAGCGCTGCCACCGCATTCTCTTTCTGATAAGCACCTGCCAGGGATATTGTATATTTTTCTCCTTTATAAAGAAAGGTCTGGCCGGTTATGGATGCTTCCAGTACCTCTGCGCTGTCCCGGTCTGCTGCCTCGTACGGCACATTCTGTTCTGCGCATATTCTCCGTATGACCGCCTCTGCCTCCGGCTGCTGCTTTACAGTTACCATATGACTGTCCGGTTTAATGATGCCGGCCTTTTTTTCTGCTATCTCGCCCAGGGTATTTCCAAGAAATGCCGTATGATCCATACTGATGGATACCAGAATGGAAAGAACTGTAGTACGTATAATGTTGGTGGCATCCAGATCACCGCCCATACCAACTTCCATTAATACCAGATCGCATTTCTCATCCTGAAAATAAAGAAATGCGGCTGCAGTTTCAATTTCAAATACTGACGGATGCGGTTTTCCCTCTTTTACGATCTCATCGATCACCTCCGCGATCCTTGTCACATATGCTGCAAATTTCTCTCTGCTGACAGGTTCTCCATTAACCTCCATCCTCTCTCTGTAGGAATAGACCGCCGGGGAAATATATCTTCCGACCCGGTAACCTGCACCTGATAAAGCGGAATACAGATATGCGATCACCGAACCCTTTCCGTTAGTTCCAGCTACATGAACATACTTCAGTTCATCCTGGGGATCTCCAAGCCGCCTCATCATCTCTCTCATATTTTCCAGGCCCAGAACAATTCCCTTTTTCAGTTCCGCGGCTCTGATGTAGGCACGACTTTCTTCATAATTCATCGTCTGTTTTCTCCTTCCGCATGTGTTGATGATCCATTACTGCTTTTTCACTTTGCAGTAATAATTTTGTTCATTATAACCCACGTGTATATTTTTTTCAAGGCAGGGAAGGCTATTAAAGACGCTTTTCCACGTTAAATATATGTAAAGTCCAGGCGGATATTCACAACCCCGCAGGGAACTTTCTTAATCCAGTTAAACTAACATTTTCCGGAAAGCGCAGGATTTCTGCTGATGAGAAGGAGCTTTAAAATGCAAAAGAAGGATTTTTTTCTGTGCGGTTTTACAGGCTGGTGTCTGGAGATCTTATGGACAGGACTGCACTCTCTTGTCACCGGACATTTTACTATGATGGGCAAAACCTCTCTTCTGATGTTCCCTGTTTACGGACTTGCAGCACTGATCCGTCCGGCTTACTACAAGCTTGCCCGCTTTCCGGTTATGGTACGGGGGATCATTTACAGCTGCGGGATTTTTTTCGTGGAATTTTTAAGCGGATCTTTTTTTCAGAAGCTTCACATCTGTCCCTGGGATTATTCTCATGTTCCGCTTCAGTATAAAGGAGTGATCCGACTGGACTATGCTCCTCTGTGGTTTTTTACCGGTCTCTTTTTTGAATGGCTTCTTCGACAAAATCCTCGGAAAGTCTCTTGAAAATCTCACAGTTATATTATATGATAATTGGAAGGAATCTTATTTCCAGTAAATAATTGGAGGTACAACATGAGACATTTAATGAGTCCTTTGGATCTCTCGGTCGAAGAGCTTGATAAGCTTCTGAATCTTGCCGACGACATCGGGAAAAATCCAAAAAAGTATGCGCATACCTGTGATGATAAAAGGCTTGCGACATTGTTTTACGAACCAAGTACACGTACACGTTTAAGCTTCGAAGCAGCCATGATGAATCTTGGAGGAAAGGTTCTCGGTTTTTCTTCTGCTGATTCCAGCTCTGCATCCAAAGGCGAGAGCGTTGCCGATACGATTCGCGTTGTTTCCTGTTATGCAGATATCTGTGCTATGCGCCATCCGAAAGAGGGTGCTCCGCTTGTAGCTTCTATGTCATCCAATATTCCGGTGATCAATGCCGGTGATGGCGGCCACCAGCATCCTACCCAAACATTAACCGATCTTTTAACTATCCGTTCCCTGAAGGGCAGACTTGACAATATTACCATCGGCCTCTGCGGTGACCTGAAATTTGGTCGTACCGTTCACTCTCTGATCGAGGCTCTGGTCCGTTATGAAAATGTGAAATTTGTTCTGATCTCTCCGGAGGAGCTTCGTATTCCAAGCTATATCCGTGAGGATGTTCTGAAACGCAACAATGTCGAGTTTGTCGAAGAGGAACGTCTGGAGGATGCACTTCCGGATCTGGATATCCTGTACATGACCCGTGTTCAGAAGGAACGTTTCTTCAATGAAGAGGATTATGTCCGCATGAAGGATTTCTATGTTCTGGACAAACAGAAAATGGAGCTTGCACCGAAGGATATGTATATCCTCCACCCACTCCCACGTGTTAACGAGATTTCTGTTGAAGTGGACTCTGATCCGCGTGCCGCTTATTTCAAACAGGCCCAGTATGGTGTGTATGTCCGTATGGCCCTGATTCTTACATTACTGGAGGTGGAACTGCCATGTTAAACGTAGGTGCTCTTCGTGAGGGTTATGTTCTGGATCATATCAAAGCCGGCAAAGCAATGACGATCTATCACGACCTGAAGCTGGATAAGCTGGATTGTACGGTTGCTATTATCAAAAATGCCCGCAGCAAGAAAATGGGAAAAAAGGATATCATCAAGGTTGAATGCCCCATCGAGGATCTGGATCTGGATATCCTTGGTTTTATCGATCATAATATTACCGTAAATATCATCAAGGACGAAAAGATCGTTGCAAAGAAAGAGCTGAAGCTGCCGAAGCAGGTTGTGAACGTGATCAAATGCAAGAATCCTCGCTGCATTACTTCCATCGAGCAGGGACTGGATCAGATTTTTGTTCTTGCAGATGAAGAGAATGAGGTTTACCGGTGTAAGTATTGTGAAGAGAAATATCGAGGTAAACGGAATAAATAGGAATTCAGGGATTCCTGCGGGAATTATTGACAAACGGACGCGTACGGCTCCTGCGAAGGCCTGAATATCGAAGCGGGGACCGGACGCTGTGTTTTCATAGAAAAGTTTTTTACAAAAAAGCAACTGATATTTTACAGAACATATCTGCAAAATACAGTTGCTTTTATTATGTGCTTATTATCATACACAGTCAGACCGATAAGCCGGGTTATGTCGTTGGGTGATCATCTATCTAGGCCTTCCGTTGCCAGAAGGCTCCAGCGACCTACCTGAAAGCACGACGGGCCGCCGTATGGCTTTCTTCTCGGTCTTGCTTCGAATGGAGTTTACATGTGCCCGCTCTGTTACCACAGCGGCGGTAGTCTCTTACACTGCCTTTCCACCCTTACCCCGCAAAACGGGGCGGTTTATTTCTGTTGCACTGGTCTGGGAGTTACCTCCACCGGACGTTATCCGGCATCCTGCCCTGTGAAGCCCGGACTTTCCTCGTCTGGACCCTTTCGTCTGTCCAGCCGCGATCACCTGGCCTGGCTGCGCACCTGCTATTTTAACACAGGTGTATAGACTTGTAAAGTTGGAATTTGTTTCTGCTACATGGAAATCCATCCAAATGCATTTGCCACAGAGCTGAAAAGAATAATCGCCGCAAAGATTGGGCAAAGATACCGGATCATAAAATTAAAGATTCGTTTTCTGCGGAAAGTGCCACCTTCCTGCAGTACTTCATCTTCAATCTTCTTTATACCGACTACTCTGGATATCAGAATACAGGTAGCAATCGCTGCAATCGGCATCATGACAGAGTTCGTCAGGAAATCAAAGAAATCAAGGAACTGCATTCCAATGACCTTAACACACGCCAGAGGACCATAGCCAAGAGAAGAAAGACTTCCGAGAACAACCATGATAACTCCGATAAATACTGTTGCCTTCTTGCGTCCCCATTTCAGTTCATCCTGAAAAGTAGATACTGCACTCTCAGTCAGTGCAATAGAACTGGTCAAGGCTGCACAGAGAACCAGTACAAAAAACAGGATTCCAACCAGAGTTCCAAATCCCATGCTTGCGAATACCTTCGGAATCGTAATAAACATCAGTGCCGGTCCTGCCTGTAACGTATCCGGTTCTCCACCAGAGAATGCAAACACTGCCGGAATGATCATCAGACCTGCCATCATCGCGATCGCTGTGTCAAAAATTTCTACATTTTGTGTAGAACCTTCAATAGACACATCCTTTTTCATATAAGAACCAAAAGTTACCAGAATACCCATTGCGATCGACAGGGAATAAAACATCTGTCCCATTGCCGCAACCACTGTCATCCAAGAGAAGTTTTTGATATTTGGTATCAGAAAATATTTCACGCCTTCCAGTGCTCCTGGTCTTGTTACCGAATAAACGACAATGACTATAGACAGGAATACCAGTATCGGCATCATTAATTTGGAAACTCGTTCCACGCCATTCTGCACACCTGCATAAATGATCACCAGCGTAAGCAGTGCAAAGAACAGGAAACAGGTTTCTGTAGAAAATCCATCCGCTATAAAAGCAGAAAAATATCCGTCTTCGGCAAGAGTCTGACTGCCTCCCTTTACATACTCCACTAGGTATTTAATTACCCAGCCACCGATCACGGAATAATACGGCACGATCAGAACCGGTATGATCGCATTGATCCAACCGCCCAAAGACAGCCACTTTGATTTACCAAAAGCTCCAAACGCACCTACCGGACTTTTCTTTGTCATGCGTCCCAGAGCTGTCTCTGCCACGATCATAGAATATCCGAAAGTCAATGCCAGAATGATATAGATCAGTAAAAAAATTCCACCGCCGTACTTTGCCGCCAGATAAGGGAATCTCCATATATTCCCAAGCCCTACTGAAGCACCGGCTGCAGACAGCACAAATCCGATCTTCCCGGAAAATGTACTTCTCTCATGTTTGTGTTTCTCCATAATTCTTCCTCTCCCGTCACATATTTGTTTTTTTCATATTCTTTCTTTATGTCTTCTCAATTTCCGCTCATATGATAATACCATGCTTTTATCTCTCAGGCAAACAATATATAAAAAAATGCAGAGTTTATATTGCATCCGCTCGTCAATTCAAGCCCTACCGGAGCACCAACGTCCACTCCTGTCGATCCACAACCTCACCGATCACCCCAGCCTGCAAACCAGCCTCATCCAACCGCTTCATAATCTCCGGCACATCCCTCTCCGGAACCGCCGCCAGCAATCCCCCGGAAGTCTGCGGATCAAACACCAGATCCTCCCTCCAGAGCTCTGCCACACTTTTCACTCCGGTTTTCTCAGCAAACTCCCGGTTCCTGTAAGCCCCACCCGGAATCAATCCCATAGAAGCAAACTCCTCCACATCCGGAAGCACCGGCAGCTTCTCCGTATCGATCACAATCGTCCGGTCACTGGCCACAGCCATCTCCGTAGCATGTCCCCCAAGACCAAACCCTGTCACATCTGTACAGGCATGAATCTCAAACTCTTTAAAAACCTCACAGGCATCTCGGTTCAGTTTCTTCATGGAATCCAAAACCGCCTTACGTGCACCTTCCGTCACAAGATCCGCCTTGATCGCCGTATTCACGATCCCCGCACCCAGCGCCTTCGTCAGGATCAGCTTATCCCCGGTCTGCGCTCCAAAATTCTTCCAGAACTTCCTCGGATCTACAAAACCCGTCACACTGAGCCCATACTTTGGTGTATCATCCTGGATCGTATGGCCACCGGCAAGAACCGCACCAGCCTCCATCACCTTATCCGCACCACCACGCAGGATCTCCCCAAGGATCTCCACATCCATATCCTTCGGAAACGCCACAATATTCAAAGCGGTCTTCGGAGTTCCACCCATAGCATACACATCACTCAATGCATTGGCCGCCGCGATCTGCCCGAAATCATAAGGATCATCTGCCACCGGAGTAAAAAAATCCAGTGTTTGGATCAGTGCCAGATCTTCGGAAACCTTATAAACGGCCGCATCGTCCGAAGTGTCCGTTCCAACCAGAAGATCCGGATCACAGAACTTTGGCAGCCCGCCAAGAACTCCTGCCAGAGTCCCCGGTCCTACCTTAGCTGCACAGCCACAGTTTGGAGCCAGTTTTGTCAGTTGTACTTTTTCTTTCATGATCACTTTCCCTTTCCTTTAAGCCCTGTAAATCCCGTCGTCTATCCGCAGTACCACAGAGGACTTTACCTTTTCCGATTCACACTCAAAAGGCTCCACACACCACAGATCCCATGCACAGAGAAATCCTGATCTTCTCATCTTTGTGCCAACCGATATCTGCATTGCATAGAGCCTTATATCTACACATAGCTTTTTTTATTTATACAATTAATTTATACATTAAAACAACTACCGCCAATAAACTCCCTCAGAAGCGAATTAAACGGAACGCCTTCACTGGGCACCGGCACAAAATAATCCAGGAACTTCAAAAGCCGCTTCGCCTCCTGATACTCAGGTTCACTCTTGTCAATTCCAAAAAGCAGCGGTTCCGCATAAACCTTCAGGCAGGCAAGCTCATACACAAGAGCAGAATTAAACATCACATCTGCTTCCTCCTGGAACGGAAAAATATTCTGCTCCTCGCCTCTCCGTACAGAAGGCCACCTTGCAATAGTATCCTTTGCGGAAGTTCCACGTGTACGTGCATCACGGACAATTCGGCGGATCAGCCTTCCATCCGTTGTGGGAATCCGGTTATGCTCATCAATGTTTAGCTGTGTTAGCGCACTGATATAGATCTTAAACTTACTCTCTTTTGGAAGGGCATAACTCAGTTTGTCATTAAGCCCGTGAATGCCTTCGATGACCAGGATATCATCTTTTCCAAGCTGAAGCTGGTCTCCTCGGTATTCCCTGCATCCGGTCTTGAAATTAAATGTAGGAAGATCCACAGTTTTTCCCGAAAGGAGATTCAGCATGTCTTCATTAAACTGCTTCGTGTCAATAGCTTCCAGACACTCATAATTCTTTTCTCCGAATTCATCCAACGGCGTATGTTCACGATCCACAAAATAGTTATCCACAGCAATAGGATGCGGCTTCAGGCCATGAGCAGAAAGCTGAATCGATAATCTGTGAGAAAAACTGGTCTTTCCGGAAGAAGACGGGCCTGCGATCATTACGAACTTTACATTGCCCCTTCTCCGGATTTCCTCGGCGATTGAAGAAATCTTGGCCTCATGAAGTGCCTCCTGGATCAGCATCAGGCTCTGCACACCTTCTCTTGTGATCCGGTCATTGAGATCTCCCACAGTGGCAACATCCAGCTTATCGCCCCACTCTTCCGATTCCTTCTGCACACGAAAGATCTTATCCTGGGGTTCAAAAGGCTCCAGCACATCCGGGTTCTTCTGCCTCGGAAGGATCAGCACAAAACCTTCATCATAAAGCTGCAGATCAAAATACTTCACATAGCTGGTATCCGGTGCCATAAATCCGTAAAAATAATCCTCGAAATTTTCCAGGCTGTAAATATTCACTCTGGAAACCCGCCGATAACGGAACAGCTTTTCTTTATCATACATATGATGCCTGTGGAACATGGAAACGGCATCATCCGTGCTGACACTGCGTTTGCAGATTGGAAGCTTCCGGTCTACCAATTCCCGCATCCGCACCTTCACCCGGTCAAGAAGCTCCTGATCCAGGGTAGCACTGCCTTTCATGGTAAAATAAAGAGCATTTCCAATAGAATAATGGATCACAACATGATCCACATTCTCTTTTCCGGCTACATCAAAAATTGCCTTCAAAAGAATAAAGATCGCACTTCTCCGATAGGTTTTTCGACCGGCACTGTCCTTTGCGGTTATAAATCCCAGTGCACAGTCATGCCTCAGCTTCTTGTGAAGCTCACGGAGCTTTCCGTTCTCAGTCACAAGGATCACCGGATACTCTGTTTTGCCCTCATAATCCCTTATGATCTCAGAATACGGTGTCATTTTGGGATATTCCCTTGTTTCTCCGTTTATGGTCACTTTAATCATTGTCTGTTCCATAACGATCACCTCCACAAGCTTATATTTGTACTGCTGTCACATATCATGAACGCAATTCTTTTACGATCTGTGTTCATAAAACAGTATATGGATTTTTCACACTGGCGCAGGTTGTCTTAAGAGCAGGGAATGCCTCATTCAGCTCCCTCTCCATAGCTTCCGCAAAAATATACTCCGTACCGTAATGTCCGGCATCTACGATCGCCAGACCATCTGCCATAGTATCGATGGCAGTATGATAATCAATATCTCCTGTCACATATACATCCGCACCGGCGGCCATCACATCACCGATCATACTCTTTCCGCTTCCTGTACAGATTGCCACAGTCTCGATCTTCCGATCCAGATCACCGTAAACCCGCACATCCGGAATATGATTGCATTCTTTTACATATTTTCCAAACTCACCAAGAGTCATAACATAGGGAAGCTTTCCCACTCTTCCGAATCCCTCCGGCTGCTCCCCGGATCCATCGGTAACTGTAAGCACCCTTGTATCCTGAAGCTTCAGATGATCTGCGCTTAGATCTGCCATTCCGATCACATCATAATTGGTATGCATGGCAAAATACGGGATATCCTCCTTTATCAGACGGAGGATCTTCCTTCCGGTAAAGGTATGATTGTTGATCTTTTTGATCCCGGAAAAGATCATTGGGTGATGGGTAAGGATCATGTCCGCACCGGACGCAACCGCCTCATCCAGCACCGGTTCTGTAAGATCCAGTGCAAGAAATACATGGGAAATCTCTTTCTGGTCATCTCCCACCAGCAATCCCACATTATCCCAGTCCTCCGCAAATTTTTGCGGATGGTGCTCATTCAGCCATTCGATCAGTTCATATGCTTTCATATCGTTTCAGAGCTGTATGGATCAGCTCCATTTCCTCCTTTACTTCTGCCAGACGAGTTTTTGCGGAAACAGATTCTGCCCCGGAAAGACCGGCAAGTATTTTCTTACGGATCATTTCTTCTCGGAGAAGATACTCTTTAAGGACCGGGTGACGTTTTTCCAGAAGGAGCGGTCCAAACCAGGCCTCTTCCTCTGTGTAAACAGTCTTTTCTCCCGAATTGTTGCGTACCGCTTTCATCATAGGATAAAATTTTCCGTCTTCTTTTATCATTTCTTCCCTTACGATCTCCCAGCCGATCTCAGAAAGAAAATGCCGGAAATGAGGAAGGTCCGACTGAGGCTGCAGGATCAGTTCCTGAAACCCCTCCCGGACCTTCGCTCCATCCTTCAATATCCTTTCCATCAGAGGACCACCCATTCCCGCAATCACCAGGGTATCACCTTCTCCCGGCTCAAGCTTCGCAAGCCCGTCGCTCAAACGGGTCTCTATGTAATCTTCAAGGCCATAACGGGTAATATTCTCCCTGGCTCTTGAAAGCGGTCCCGGACGTACATCCATGGCAATGGCTGACGGAACTGTTTTTTCACTGACAAGCCAGATCGACAGATAGCCATGGTCACATCCTACGTCTGCCAGCCGGTTTCCTTTTGTTACCATACCGGCAATAGCACGAAGACGCATGGAAAGCTGTACAGATATATTTTTATCAGTCAAGATAATCCTTCAGCTTGCGGCTGCGGCTGGGATGACGCAGCTTGCGCAGAGCTTTTGCCTCGATCTGACGGATACGCTCTCTTGTGACATTGAACTCTTTACCAACTTCCTCCAGAGTTCTGGCACGTCCGTCGTCCAGTCCGAAACGGAGGCGGAGAACCTTCTGCTCACGGTCAGTAAGCGTACTTAAGACTTCTACCATCTGCTCCTTCAGAAGTGTAAATGCAGCTGCATCTGCTGGTACCGGAACATTATCATCCTGGATGAAATCGCCAAGATGACTGTCTTCCTCCTCACCGATAGGAGTTTCCAGAGATACCGGCTCCTGGGAGATCTTAAGGATCTCACGTACACGGTCCACCGGCATGTCCATCTCCTCAGCGATCTCCTCCGGCGTAGGTTCACGTCCAAGCTCCTGGAGCAGCTGACGGGAAACACGGATCAGCTTGTTAATAGTCTCAACCATATGCACAGGGATACGGATGGTACGTGCCTGATCTGCAATGGCTCTTGTGATAGCCTGACGGATCCACCAGGTTGCATAGGTACTGAACTTGTAGCCTTTTCTGTAATCAAATTTTTCAACGGCTTTGATAAGACCAAGATTTCCCTCCTGGATCAGATCAAGGAACAGCATTCCACGTCCAACATAACGCTTTGCAATGCTGACAACAAGACGGAGATTGGCTTCTGCCAGACGTTTCTTGGCAGCTTCATCACCCTTTTCCATTCTCTTGGCAAGCTCGATCTCCTCATCTGCACTTAACAGACTGACTTTACCGATCTCTTTCAGGTACATACGGACCGGATCTTCAATGCTGACACCTTCCGGTACAGAGAGGTCGATCTTATCAAGCTCTACCTCCTCTTCATCTTCCATCCCATCCATATCCATATCGTTATCAAGGAGGAGTTCGTCACCGCTGTTTTCTGTGATACGGAGAACGTCCACACCGCTGGCCTCCAGGAAGTCAAAAACCTTCTCCATCTGATCCACTTCCAGTGGAGAGTCCTTGAAAAAGTCGCTGATCTCCTGATATTCCAGCACATTCTTTTTCTTTTTCGCAAGTTCAAGAAGCTCTACAAGTTTCTCGCTGAATTTTGCCATATTCATTTCCATAGGTGCTCTATACCTCCATATAGTGTTTATATTTTATCCTTAATTGAAAGAAATATGCAGCTGCTGCCTCTTTCTTCCAAGGTCTTCCAGTTCTTTTTTTGCCTTTATCAGTTCCTGAAGCCCGGCCATGTCTGACGGGTCCCAGGTACGGTTTTTTTCTTTGAGGCTTTCTTCCTTGATCCGAAGCAGCGCATCGGAAAAAGCCCTCTGCTGTTCTCCTTCGTTTTCCAGATGAATGGTGGCGTTAAAAAGAGATGCCACCTCCCGCTGCTCCTCACTGTCTGTAAAGGCGTTGAGAAGCTTTCCCGGATTGGTCTCTCCCTCCTTATGCTGGTCAAACAGCATCTGGGCTACCTCTTTATACAGCGGTACCACAAAATCGGAAGGGGAAATGTATTTTTCCACCTGTTCAAAAATACCCGGATAATTTACAAGCCAGGTCAGCATCAGCTTCTGTGCTTTGTCTGCGGCGGATTCCTTTTTCTTTGTTTCCGGAGTCCCGGACTTTGGCTGGATCCGTTTCTCTGCAGGCGTCCCCTTCAGAGCCAGTGTGTTGACCCTTTTCCGGATATCCTCCGTGCCCACTCCATAGCGGCCATATTCCTTTACGATGGCTTCTATATAAAGATTCCTCTCCAGTTCATCGGAAAGCTCCAGGAGCATCCCGGCACACCGCTCAAAAAACTGATTCTGTCCCTGGGGTGCATCCATGGCAAATTCCTGTTCCGCAATGTGCACACGGAACATAAAGCTGTCCATGGCCCGGTTCAGACGTTCCTCAAAGGCCTCCGCTCCTTCATTCTTGATGAACTCGTCCGGATCCTTCCAGGGCTTCAGGCTTACTACCCTGGACGTGACTCCCGCCTCCCGCAGGATCGGGATCGCACGAAGTGCTGCCCGGATTCCTGCACCGTCACTGTCATAAAGAAGCAGAACTTCCTTGGTGTAACGTTTCACAAGACTTGCATGTCCGGAGGTCAGTGCAGTTCCAAGCGACGCCACTGCATTGGTAAAGCCTGCCTGATGCATGGCGATCACATCCATATATCCCTCACAGAGGATCAGATAATTCTTCCTGGTGGTCCTGGCCACATTCAGCCCGTAAAGATTCCGGCTCTTATCAAAGATCTTCGTCTCCGGTGAATTCAGGTACTTGGGCTTGCCATCTCCCATGACACGGCCTCCGAATCCAATGACCCGGTTGTTTACATCCATGATTGGGAAGATCACACGGTTCCAGAACTTATCATACATGCCTCGCCGCTCATCTACATTGAACAGGCCGGATTCCCTGAGAAGTTCATCACTGTAGCCCTTACCCTTAAGATATTTGTACAGATCATCACTATACTTGTCTGAATATCCAAGACCAAATTTACGGATGGTTTCCTCGGAGAGACCTCTTCCTGTGAGATATCCGTAAGCCGTCTTTCCGCCTTCTCTCCGGAGCTGATAATAAAAATACTGTGCTGCCAGCTTGTTGATCTCCAGAAGATTTGCTCTCTGTTCTGCTTTTTCTCTGGCTTCTCTGGAATACTCGATCTTCGGAAGCTCTACCCCTGCCCGGTCAGCCAGATGTGACAAAGCCTCACCAAACGAGTAATTCTCATATTCCATGATAAAATTGTATACGTTTCCTCCTGCCCCACAGCCAAAGCAGTAATACATCTGCTTGGATGGTGTTACGGAAAAGGAAGGGGTTTTTTCATTATGGAAGGGACACAGCCCAAAATAGGAGCTCCCCCTCCGTGTCAGTTTCACATACTGGGATATCACGTCTACAATGTCATTTTTCATTCGGACTTCTTCTATGATGTCATCTGAATATCGCATGCTTATCCCTCTTTTCCATTTAATAGACCTCCCAGGCTCTCGGTATATAGATCTCCCTGAATTTCTCCATGGAATACTGATCCGTCATTCCCGAAATATAATCACATACTGCCTGTTCCTTAGGTACTCCCCGGTATTCCACCAGTTCCCTGTATTCCCGGGACATTGCCTCCGGATGGTCGGTATAATATCCGTACAGTTCACTCAGCATCTGGATTACTTTATCCTCTTCCTTCCTGGCAACCGGATTCTCATAGACATTCCGGAACATCAGCGCCCGAAGCTCCATCATCGCCTCAAAAACATCCGGCGACATGGAGATGCTGTCTTTCCCCATACTGTTCTCTATAATATTATGTACGAAAGTATTCAGCCGTTCTCTCGTGGTATAGCCCAGAAAAGTTCTCATTGTGACCGGAATATCATCTTCTGTGATGATCCCTGCCCGCTGGGCATCGTCCATATCATGGTGGATATAGGCGATCTTGTCAGAAAAACGTACCACCTGTCCTTCCAGTGTGAAAGGATTTCCGCTGGTGCGGTGATTCATGATCCCATTGCGGACTTCCCAGGTAAGGTTCAGCCCGTTTCCGTTTTTCTCCAGTACTTCCACAACCCGGACGCTCTGCTTATAGTGGGCAAAGCCACCCGGATGTACCTGATCCAGCGCTCTCTCTCCTGCATGTCCAAAAGGCGTATGCCCCAGATCATGTCCCAGAGCGATCGCTTCCACCAGATCTTCATTTAAGCGAAGTGCCTTGGCAATAGTCCGGGCGATCTGCGATACCTCAAGTGTATGTGTCAGTCTGGTCCGGTAATGATCTCCCTGTGGTGCCAGAAACACCTGTGTCTTATCCTTCATACGGCGAAAAGCCTTACAGTGAAGGATCCTGTCTCTGTCTCTCTGATACGTTGTCCGCACATCGCATTCCTCTTCCGGGTGCTCCCGGCCTCTGGTATCTGCGCTGTGAGAAGCATAAGGACTCAAAAGCTCCCGTTCTCTCTGTTCCATGCTCTCTCTGATGTTCATAAGCATTTCCTCCACAGTCTGACAAACAGCGGCGACAAAATACCCTCTGTTAATTATATTCTACACAAAACCACAAATTCCTCTTTTCTGAAAAAATAATTCAAAAAATATTGGAGTTACGGTCTGATCAGCCCTTAAGATGTCCAAAATTATCCTATTGTATATGAAATGAATACAAATATATCACGGAAATCTTCCATTTCAGCTTCTCCGTCAGTACAGGCAGGCAATAATTTACTTTCATATAGCCAAAAACAGAGCTGCGATTCACAGCTCTGTTTTAAAGTCATGCGGAAGATGGGACTTGAACCCACACAAGCGCAATGCTTACAAGATCCTTAGTCTTGCTCGTCTGCCAGTTCCGACACTTCCGCATATCACTCAGTGAGCTTTATTTTTTAACTGCTCGCCGCTGACAAAAGCTATAATACTATATTCCAAACACAAAGTCAACAAAAATTTAAAAGAAATTTTAATTCGCAATATATTACGAAAAATATCGAAAAGATAAATAATTCAATAATTTTACAAATATACTTTCTTATTATGAGAAAATATAGTAATATGATATATAATTGTATGCGTTAATTGCGCGTTTTATCAATGGATTTGGGAATAATAAGAGCAGAAACTGGTGAAATGGAGGCATTTTATGGATAAAAATATAAAAATGAAGGATATAAAAGAACTGGGAGAGCAGCTTGGAGAACTGCAAAGAGTGTGCCGGGAGAAAAAAATCCCGGTGATGATCGCGTTTGAGGGTTATGGAGAAGCAGGAAAAGGGCTTCAGATTGGTAATCTGATCCAGGCACTCGATCCAAGAGGCTTTAAAGTATATGCGGTAAAAAATGAAACGGAAGAGGAATGGATGCATCCTTTTATGTGGCGTTTCTGGACGAAGATCCCGGAAAAGGGAAGAATTGCAATTTTTGATACCAGCTGGTACCGGAGAGTTATGATTGAACGTTTTGAAGGAAAAACACCGGAAAAAGAGGTGGAAAAGGATTTTGCATCGATC